>SDBT01012654.1_pt1 | contig 13555 bp, 10 predicted proteins | sample 2277101 | NCBI WGS metagenome assembly SDBT01 (sample SAMN10404973, study PRJNA504765) | marine sediment metagenome | isolation source: marine sediment core GS10_PC15, 103 cmbsf | place: Arctic Ocean: Southern Knipovich Ridge | collected 2010
CTGCGCCCGTGCTCAGGGCCACTACAACTTGCAGACAAGGTCTTTCCCGCGGCCCGCAGTCAGTCTGCGCGGGCGGGAGAACTCGATCGTGCCCTTTCCAGTCAGTTCGAGTGTCTTCAGCTCCAGTTGGCCGAACAGCACCTTCAACTCGACGCGAGTGCCGCTTCGCGTGGGTCGCTGTTTGATGGTGCCCCAGGCGTAGCCGTTGGACCAGAAGAACGTTGACGGCCCGTCAGTGGCGGCAAAGGACATGGTCTTGGTCACGCCCGAGTATTCAAAGCCCGTCAGCGTGGTCACCGCGGCCCAACTGGCCATGGCGCGTCCGTAGTGATGGCCGCATTCGGCTTCGTTGAACGGGCTGCGCTTCTTCCCATCGTACCGGTCGCGGATATCCTTGATGCACGTCAGGCCCTGTTTGATCATCCCCTCCTGGAGCATGTGCACGGCCGCGGTGTATTCAAACCCGGTCATGACGTCGCCTTGTCCCGGCACGGGCACTCTTGGACGCCCACCGCGGGGATACACGGCGATCAGCATGGCGGACTCGTCGTTCAGCACGAAGGAGTTGCGGTAGTTGAGGTGGCCGAACATGTTCTCGCGCCGGTTGTACTTGAAGATGCTCCGCAACGTTTTGCGCATGTTGCCGCGTTTGAACAGGTAGCCCAGGCCACACACGTGAGCCATGAACTGGCCCGCAAGCTGATCGACGAGGCACCCCCGTCCAAGCTGGTAGCCGGGGTCCTTGAAGTTCACGCCATCGAAAGCAACGAGACCATCGGCAATGTTCGACGCCTTGCCCGGCGGGATGATCTGCTGCTCGTAATACTCGCCATTGAACAGGTTCTCGTCCGTCCATTTGCTGCCGCTGCGGAACAGGCGTTGGCACTTCGCTGCAAACTCGTCTTCCCCGAGGAAGCGAGCCATTTCTTCCGCAGCGCGCAACGCGCCGAGGTACCAGCCCTCGCACAAGGGATTGGGTCCGAAGTACTCCGTGTCCAGGGTGTGGTGCTGGGCGCCCTCCATAACGCCGTCCTGGTCGCCATCCCATCCCTTGGGGATCCAGCAGAACTCAAGTGCTTTGCGCGCTTTCGGCCAGTAGCGACGGAGCATCTTTTCGTCGCCGGACAGCTGCCAGTCGCGATAGAGCTTCATGATGCAGCCCATCTGTCCGTCTGTGGCCGCCCAGTTGTATTGGCCCGGGTCGGCCAGGAGATGGCCCGGGCGGAAGTCCATGTGGCCGTCCTTGCGCGTGCCGTCAATGAACTCGACTTCCCGCATGGTCAGCGACAGGTCGCCGAACAGAAACGCCGTTGCCTGCTCGTAGTTCCACACGTGCGTGCACGAGCCGTTGCAGCAGCCGCTCTTGTCGCAGCAGCCTTCCCAGGCGTAGAGCTTGCCGTTCGACAAGCGGAAACAGGTCTGGGTCCTCAGCGTGCTGACGTTGTAGAGGGCCGATTCCTTCACGACGGCCGGCAGGTCGCTCTCGCAGAAGCTTTTGACGAACGCAACCGTTTGGCCCTCCAGCTTGGGCAGCTCCGCCAGCGTGCGGGCCGCGACGTCCCACGCGTTGCGATATTGGGTGGTGTAGTAGTTGCCGATCTGGTCTTTGGGCGGCTTGCAGCATGAGTCGTGCTTGGGGCCGTAGGGGTCAGCGGGCCAGGCGCGACGGTTGGGGAAGTGCCACGTCAGCAGGAACGTGAACGTCTTTTCTCCCCGGGCCGGAATCGTGTTCTTGACGGCCAGCGAGCCTCTAGGCCCGGAGACGTTCGGGCTGCGCTTTCGGTGGGTGACGGTTCCGTCGGCACTGAAGTCATCCCAGAAATCCAGAAGCGCGTGACCCCAGTAGCGGTCGGCCCATGCGGTTCGATGTGACACGCCCGTTCGGGCAGGCGTGGCGAGCGCCATGGTCCCGGAAAACTCCGAGTGCGACGGCACGCCGCGAGACCGCATGAAGATGCCGCTTAGCCCCGAGGCTTCTTTGAAGGTGTTGACGTTATCGTCCGGAGCGCCGTTTGTGCCGTCGGTGCCGATGAAGTTCTGAAGCGTCCCGCACACGGACGCCTGGATGGGACGATTGGTCTTGTTTCTCACCACGAAACGCAGCACTGCAACTGGGATTCCGCTGGCATCTGCATCGCCGGGCACGAGCGGATTGAAGGCCTCCAATCGCACATCAACCGGAACGTCCGGGTCCGACAGCAGGATTTGCCCAAAGGGGTAGGCCGCGTGGAATGAACAGTTCTTGAATCGCGGCAGGCCGTGATTGGGCTCCGTGCTGCCGAGCAAGCCTTCGTAGTGCGGTTCCAGGAGGCCTTCCAAGCCCCGCATGACCGGTTCCTTCCCCGGCTGCTTCACATAGAGCGCAAAGAACGAATCGCGCGGGGCGAAACCCTTTGCGGGGCGATTCCCGATCTCCCAGTCGCGCAGGTCACCGCGTCCGCCTAGCGATACCGTACCCGTGCCGATTCCCCCCAGCGGCAGGGCAATTCTGGAAAGGTGGTCTTGGTCATACGAGGTCAATACCGGCCAGTTGGGATTCAGTCGTTTCTTCAAGCTTCGCTCCATGAATTGGCAATGTCGTTTCCAGTCACAGATGTCAAGCCCCGCAGCACAATGACGATTCAACGTCCGGCCACGGCGGTGTTGTGCCCTCCCACCATCGTACCGGCAGTGGCCACCCGAGTTGCTGGTAGATCTTCTCGCACACAGCGGCGTTGTCATCGGTCCGAACGGGAAAAAGGCCGAGTTTCAGATACAGCTTCATAGCCGCGAGTCGATGGTTGCTTTCACTGACATCGAGGGTAGTGAGCGTTACCGACTTGTATCCGCTTTCTCTGAAGAAGCGCAGGACTGAAGCACATACCCCGAAACCGAGTGCCTTCTTACGGTGCGAAGCCTGAACACAAACGTAGTCCAGTATCCCCCATCCGGGATCGAAGTCCGGACATTGAGTGGCGAAACATGAGGCAATCAGTTCGCGGCCATGCTCAATCACGTACGAGCCATGTCGCCTTTCGGGATGGTCGAGGTACTCGCGCATCGTACGTGCGTCAAAAGGACTTTCCGCCCATTCCGGGGCTGCATCGACGAGCAGTTGCCCAAGCAGTTCTTCATCGCGCTGTTCGAGACGTCGAAGAATGTAGCCTTCGGGAGGATGCCATAAAGGGATGTCATCTATGGCATCTGCGGATATGTTCATGCGAATTTGCATTGCCGTCACATTAGCAAAGCCTGGAGTCGAATTCCAGCCGATGTCTGTCCCCGGTCCCTGCGCTCTGCCGTCAATGATTGCGCTTACAATCAGTTAAGCAGATTCGGGGCGGTCTCTCATTCGCTCACCCGCAAACTTCGGGACAGAGACTACTTTTATGAGTGCAAGTGGTCTATCGTTTCAATCTCGTGTGGCCAAAGGCGGGTGAATGCAAAGGACAGTTCGACTATGAATGACGGAATCCCACCCATCAGGACCCTTGAGCTCTTGAGGAAGTACGACACACCCACCGTCTGCAACGTGATAGAGCTCTTCGGCGTCCGTCCGCGCAACAGCGGCTACATGGATTCGAGTATTCGCTCATGCTTTCCCGAACTTCCACCAATGGTCGGGTACGCCGCCACGGCAACATTCCGATCTGCCGCTCCCGCCGGCGACAATGCCTACTCGACTCTCGATCAGCAGGTTGCCGCATTCTCGGAAGTGCCGGCTCCACCCGTGGTCGTGTTCGAGGATCTCGATAATCCTTGCGCCGCGGCCACTTTCGGCGAGATCATGTGTACGACTTACAAGACATTCGGGGCGGCCGGTCTGATAACAAGCGGAGCCGGCCGGGACATAGAGCAGGTGCATGTACTTCAGTTTCCCGTTTTCACGAACGGCGTAATCTGTGCACACGGATACTGCCACATTCCTTCCATACAGGTTCCCGTGGAGGTCGGAGGCGTCACAATTCGTCCAGGCGACCTACTGCACGGCGACTGCAACGGCGTCACGACCATACCGCTGGAGATAGCCTCCGATGTGGCAGATGTCTGCAGCGAGTTCATTCGGGCTGAATCGGTGGTGCTCGACTACCTGAAAGGAGACGACATCACGACCGGCGGGCTCGCACAGGCAGCTGCAGAATGTGAGCGGATGATAGATGCGCTTCGCGAGCAAGTGTCCCAAAGGCCATCGGCGCCGAGGGAAGGAGGACCATGAAGGATCAATTCGGAATCGCTCTGGTGCCTCGGGTGGAGATGGGCAGCATCACGATCCACACCGATAAGCCGCCGTCGCGAGTGCAGACGCTTAGTGATATCGGTATCGTGTGCGCTGCCGGCATAAGCGGACAGATTGTCCACCATGCGCGGTGGTCAGACCGAGGCCTGTACGAGGCCAGGGCGACGAAAACACCCGGTGGCGACTACCTTGTCATGTTCCCGGACGGCGGCCATTATGGAAAGAGCGACGCCAAAGCGAACGACATGCTCGCGTACCGTTCCAGCGACAAGGGGCTCACCTGGCAAGGCCCGACAGTGGCCTTCGACATCGACTACGATCAGCATGGGTTCGTCCCCCTGATCCCGAAAGGAACTGAGCGGATCTACGCCTTTGGTACGCAGCCCATCCCGGGGCTATACACTCGGGCGGACGGTCTTCACGAGAACGCGCCGATTGGTTATCGCTACTCGGACGATGACGGGCACACATGGTCGGACGTTCAGCTGATTCGGCCGGAGAACGACCCGGACTTCAAGGGCATGTCTGTGATGCGCATGTGCGAGACCGACGCCGGCGCCTGGATCATAGGCTCACATGAAGCCGACTGGTCGTGCGACCCCCTGATGACGTGGCAGTACCTGCTTCGATCCGAAGACCGGGGGAAGACGTGGCAGCTGCTGCCGGACAAGCGGCACGACGGCTGGCAGGTCCCGGATTACTGCCGCATGGACGAAGGACGCCCTATCGACCTCGGTAACGGCGAAGTCTACTGCATGTTTCGGACACCAACCGGATGTCTGTGGCACTCAAGGAGTCATGACGACGGGAAGACCTGGGCCGAGCCACAACCGACCCCCCTGGTCCATCCTGACGCACCTCCCATGCTGTTCCACCTATCGGACGGGGAAACACTTGCGGCTTTCCATCACAACAGACATGGCCTGGGAGCGGACGCGCGGGAGGGATCGAAGGATTCCGGAGTCTTCGTGGGCCGGGCCGAGATATGGGTTTCACTATCGAAGGACCAGGGGTACAGCTGGGATGAACCACGCTTCGTATTTGCCAATGCTCTCGCCCCGTCTTTTGATCATGAATTCCGCAATGCCCAGTGCTCGTATCTCGACATGATCGTTGATGACGGCATGATTCACCTCTTCGTCCCACACCGTTGGGAACGGATCCTTCAGTTGAGCTTCCCAGAGGAGCATCTTGAGACGCTGCCGACAAAGGATGAGTTCCTTTCCTGATCGGGATCGTTATCTGGAGGCCGGCCATGCCTTTGAGTGATGGAGAGAACTGGTCGCGGGCGATCGAACTCAGGAGCTCGGAGCGAATTCCCTGTTCCGTTGCAGGGATATGTCGATGCGATCGACATGTCACATGGGCTCAAAGGTCGGTCAAGCAACCGGCCGCCTGGTACATGGCAAGCACGTTATCAACCGGCGTGTGAGGCTGGATATCGTGGCTGGGGGCGAGGATCAGCCCACCTTTTTCGAACAGGCGCAGACGCATTTGGACGGCACGGCGGACCGAATCCGACGTTCCCTGGGCCAGAATGGACTGAACGCACATGGACCCGCAAAAGGCGATATCCGCGGCGAAGTCGCGGTGAAGCCCCTCGATGTCCATCCCCTTAGCAGCCACCTGCACGACGTCCAGGATGTCCAGACCGATTTCGATCAGGCGCGGGATCATCGGGCGCACGCCGCCGCAAACGTGCATCATCGTCAGTGTCCCATGTTGGTGGGCCAGTTCGAACCCACGGCGGATGTAAGGGGCGAACAGCTCGTCGAACGTTGCCATACTGATTAGCGGGCCGTTCTGCCCGCCCAGGTCCTCGCAGAAGTGCACCACGTCGATCTCGCCGTCGGCGGCTTCGAAGACTCGCCGGTCCAGCTCGTAGTGGAACTGGAAACGCTTCTCCAGCAGCAGCATGAACACCGGATCTCGCAGGCCGATATCCAGCATGGTCTGCGTGACGCCGCGCGTCCGGGCAATGTTGTTCATGAAGTCATAGCTGTACGGAGTGTAGATCACCACGCCGCCGCGGGCCCTGATGGCCTGGCAATGGGCGCGGATGTCCGAGGTGTCGAACCAGTCGGGAGACGGCCACGGATAGTCCGCCAGTGCCGCCGGGTCGGTGACATCGGCAAAGGGCAGGTAGGCGGCCTCCCCGTAGGTCCCGGCGGAATCTCCTTCGCCGTATGCCTGCGGGGCATAGATCTCCCCCCAGTTCCCGACGTGGGAGTCGGGAGGGAAGTCGCCCAGGTCCCCGCGCGTGGCTGGCGATACCACCTGCTCCGGATGCACACCGTCGAATACATCGCCAATCATGGCGTGGAACTGCTGTTGGTCCACGCCGAGCCGTGCATAGAGCTTGCGGTGAAACTCCGGCGTTCCGTAGTGGTGAGTGACCGGGATGACGTCATAGCCGGTGCGCGCCATGCACGAGAAGAACCGCTCTCTTCGGGTCACCGCGATCTCCTTTCCATTTCAGTCTCCGCTTCCTCTTGAGACGCCGACGTCACTCTTGAGCGGCTCGCCCATCGCCTACGCTTGAAAAGCCCTGCTAGGGCCTCACTGACCACGATTATCAGGTCTGTGTCAACAGGCATATCACTGATGAAGGTGTCGATATCGTCCGGGCGCAGCCAACTGACGGAGTGATCCGAGTATAGCTGTCCCTCCCAAAAACTCCATCCGGGACGAAAATGAGCGCTGAATTGGGATAAGGCTCTGGGCCTAGTCAAGTCGCTCGCGCGCAGCGCTGAAAGGGGCCGAATGATCGTGTCGGGGCCCAACCGCTTGGCGCGCGGTAACAGCTGTATATAGCAAGAGATACGCCGATTAACCACCTCAAGACCACGACAAATCCGACACACACTTCCTCTCCAGCTCCCCCTACGATGCCCCCGCTATTGGGACCTGGAGAGCGCATTGAGCGCCTCCAGGTCCCTTCTTGCGCTCTGCTATCCGAGAGCTCAGTAGTCCCAGCCCCTCCAGCGCCCCCTTCGGCCATTGGCCGCTTCCTGCGCTTGTGAAGGAAATGCCAACTGCTATACTGCACTCAACGAGCAGACGTTTCTTGCTGAGCGGCCCTGAATAGGGGAGAAGCCAATGTACTTGAAGACACTTAGAGTCCGGAATTTTCGTGGCCTCAAAGACGCATTCGTACAATGGCACAAGGGCGTCAACGCGCTTGTCGGCGAGAACAACACCGGCAGGGCTGTATGAGCCGAGAAGGTGCGACTGCAGCATGGAATACTTCACTGAGGAAATCACCTTTCGAGACGCCTGTCACGGCATGCGTCCCGGCTTTCGGCTGTCAAACTGGCCCGACGGAACGTGGGAGGTCTCCGACGGCCTGATCTGGCAGCGCCGAGACAGACTTACCGAGCGCCGCCAGCGGCAGGAATACATACGGGAGCACTACGGCGACGGTCACTCGTGGATCAAGATCCCCAAAGCGCCCTGGCCGGCCCTGGTAACCGGGGACACCGACTGGTCTGACTACGCGGCACAAGCGATAGTCCGTGTCGTCGCCGGCGGCCGGGCCGGTGTGGCTGTGCGCTGGCAGGACGGGCGACACTGCTATTACTTGCTCCTGGAAAACCTTCGGGACGTGGTGTTCTATCGCCGCCAGCAGGATGATCTGGTGGAACTGGCCCGAAAACCATTTCCGCATTCGGCCGAGGCCTCCTACAAGCTGACGGTAGCGGCCCGCGGCGATTCGTTCACGTGCGCTGTCGTCGGTGGGCCGACGCTTGAAGTGACTGACAGCCATTTCCCCACAGGCGGCGTTGCCCTCGTGGCGGAATGTCCCGCCGCCTACAAAAGCCTGGAAATCAGCGGCGTCCGTCGGCCCGCAAGAATGCGGCAACTGCCCACTGGTATCACTCCACGAAAACTGCTCAGCATCCCCATCACCCCACACGATCCAGACACCACATTGCAGCCCTTGCTGCGTCGACTGCACGGCGAGCCGCTGATCGTGCTGAGGCCCAATCACGGCCGGGAGCTAGCCTTCATTCGACACGACGGCCGAGAGCTGTGCAGACTGGGCCCATGGGACGAAACTCCAGGCAATGTGGGCGGCCTGCCCATCCAGGTGTTCGATCTGGATGGAGACGGCCGGGATGAAGTGGTGCTGATCGCTGGCGGCCGAATACGAGTCTACAGCACAACCACGGCAGAGCAACTGGCCGACTGTCCACTACCAGAGCCAAATCCTTACGGCGAATGTACGATGGACCCCCAGTGGGCCACGGTGAATGACGCCCTGTGTCCGGTGCGACTCAACGGGCGCGGCCAAATGGGGTTCTACATCAAGGACCGATACTGGAACATTCACCTCTACGACTCATCTCTTCGGCACCTGTGGCACAAGGCTTTGAACACAGGCCATTTCCCATTGCCGGTTGATGTCGACGGCGACGGACGTGAGGAGATTCTCTGCGGGCACACGTTGCTCGATGTCGAGGGCAACGTCATCTGGAAAGCGGACCTGGCAGATCACGCCGATGCGATCGCCTTCTTGCCCCTCACCGACGGCGGCCCCCCGCGGTTCCATATCATGGCCGGCGAAGAGGGAGTCGTCAGCCTGGACCCGACGTCCGGCGAAATCCTCTCGCAGTATCGATTGGGCCACGCCCAGTCCTGCCTGATAGGTCAATTCCTCGAAGGCCCGTCGCGGCAGCTTCTGGTGACCACGCTCTGGGGCGAGCCGAATATCCACTACCTGCTCGACGATCAACTCCGGGAAGTCGCACGGTGGGAACGTCAGTTCCCCGACAAGTCCCCGCCGCCCTACGCTCTGCCTTGGGGTGAGAGGGACCTGGTGGTCACCGGCGCGGGGATTCTCGATCCGCTCACGGGCGAGCGCTTCAGCGACACCGAGCCGTGGGGCGGGCAGCAGAATCTGCTCGGGCAGTTTGTCGTGGATTGGCCCGGTGTGGGCCCGAGCCGATTAGTACAGCTGCTTGATGACCGGATCGTCGTTTGGGGCCCGCAAGACGGCGCCGTCCGGCGCGCCTCGCCGCTGCCGAGCTTCTTCTGTGGCTACCTGCCGCGATGATGAGCGACCATGTGTGGGTTCCACAAACGATGGCTTGGTCAGGAAGGCGACCGGCAAGAAAATCGGCCCTGCTATCTCAGCGCCTGAGGAGATATATTTGGAGCAGGCCGGTGACATGGGATGAGCCGTGGGTACTTCAAGAGATATGCTGGCTTGTCGCCTTGAAACCCCGACAAATCCGACACATATTTCATCTTCAGTGCCCCGCATGCTGCCCCGTTACTTGGAACCATACGCGGCTTGTGCGCGGCGCCGCTTACAGGCTCTTGGCGCAACGGAACCCACACAACAGTGTGCCGCCGCGCCAAACAGTGCTCTTGCGGTATTCGGTCCGCAGGTAGGCTGGCGTGCCGAAGCGCCAAGGGCCGCCTCGCAGCACCCGATGCTCTCCCTGCGAGGGCGCCTTTGTGTCGCCCCGGGCATAACGTTCATATGCTCCTTCCTCATACCAGTCTGCGCACCACTCGAACACATTGCCGATCATCTGGTAAATCCCATACGGGCTGCACGCTGTCGGATAGGCCCACGCGCTGGTGATCTCTTCGGCCGGGCGGTCGTCCGAAGGAGGACGTGGTCTTCCCGCCTCCCATTCGTCTCCCCAGGGATACATTCGGCCGTTCACGCCTCGCGCGCCCTTTTCCCACTCCAATTCGCTCGGCAGCCGCAAGCGGGCCCACTTGCAGTACGCTGTGGCGCCTTCCCAAGTAACCCAGATAAGGGGGTGGTCCGCCTTGTCCGGATCGGCGTCGTACGTGCCGTCGTTGGTGCGGCGCACCGCCGACTGCTCCAGGTTGATCCAGCCGCTCATCCGGTCCGGGCTGGCACGACGGTCGGTCAGGAACCGGGCGTATTGGCCGTTGGTCACGCACGTCAACGCCAGGTAGTAGGCCGGAAGGTGCACCCGAAAGCCGTCGGGACCAGCCAGGAAGTCCCCTTCCGGCACAAAGGCCAAGGGGGTGTGGTCCTTGCTGTTGTGATACAGCCAGACATTGTCAACGGAGTCGGGGCCCTGCTCGGGCCCGGTCCACGGCGATTTTCGCAATTGCTCGATAGCCGGAACGGTGCGCCCGCGCTCGTTGAGCAGGTCGCAGATGCACTCGTTTTCAGTGAACAGATAGCCTGCGTACAGGGCGTCGATCGCCTCGGGATCCTTGAGGGATTCCAACCCCTTATAGGCCATACGCCGGACCTCTTCGTCGCTGCTGGCCAGCGCCGAGACCAAGAAGGGCGCAGACTGTGCGGTCCCATCGGTCGCCAGTTTTTGACACGCGGCGCGGCGCATGCGTGCCCCCAACAGCGGGGCGTGCGAGCAGAGGTGTTTAGCCCACGTTAAGAGCTTCGTTGAAGTCGTCATGGCCTTAGTCTCCCTCGCCGGCACCGTTATCATCCGAGAATGTCATACCCAGCAGCCGGTTGGTGATTCGGCGCAAGAACATCGGATCGACTGGTTTTTCAAGGTACACGTCGGGCTCGATTCCCAGGAAGTCGTACAGGTCCTGGGTGGAAAAGTCGATCCCCATCCGCTTGCCCACCCCGGTGTGCATGATTACCGGAATCTGCTGGGTCTTGGGATCGTTTTTCAGGTCGCGCAGCGTGTAAAAACCAGGCTCGTTAGGCATGTACACATCGAGGATGATAAGGTCCGGGGGCTCCTGGCGGATGTGCGCCAGACCGGCCAGTCCATCGCCCGCGCCGAGGACCTCAAACTTATCCGGCTCTAGCGCGGCCCGGACAAATTCCACCACCGTCTCGTCGTCGTCGACGACGAGAACTTTTTTTCGTTCCTGGTTCATGATTCATTCTCCCGCAATATGAAGCCTTCTTCCCCGTCCTTGACGACTCGTCGCAGCCATATCGCCGAACTCGTTCCGGACGATCGTCCGCCCGTCACGAGGCCGCCTGCTGCAGATCGCAAGCGACGAGCGATTGGGTCAGCTTGGCGATGTCTCGGTAGAAGGAGGCGCTGGTGTTTTTCAAGACACTGTCACAGAACTGAGGGACCCATCGCGACAGGTGTTCGCGAAGAAACTGATGCTGGACCTGGAGGCATTGGTCGAGCTGCTGATCCACGTCCTCTTGCCCGGCTGGGGCCGACGCGCTTTGGCCCCGCAGATCGGCCTCATGGGCGGTCAGTCGCTGCATGAACTCCAGTTCTATCGCGATATGGTCCGGGATGCTATCCCAGTCGCCTTCGAAGGAAAGCCCTGTCTGCTCGATGAAACGTTTGACGCGTACCGTGGACTCTCCCCACAACTGCCCTTCTCGGCCATCATGGACCGATGCATACGGGGAGACATGGGGCCCCGGGCCGACAAACAGACGGGTGTAGTCCTCGGCCAGGCGCTGGGTGACGGCGTCCAGCTCGCCGGCGAAGTTCCCCGCGACGTCGCAGCCAAGCTCGCCCAGGACGTCCGCCAGGGGCGGGGACCTCAGTTGCTCCACGATCTGCTCCGTCAGCGGGCCGCGAAGGACCAGCGCCAGCAGGCCATAGCAGTGGCTGCGGCTCAGGGCTCGCCCAGACTCCTGGTCTTCGGGCCCCGAGCCGGATGGCAGGCTGGTTGGGCGTTGATCCGTCATGCCTTGGCCACCCTGACGACGGTGTCCATCCATCGTTGGCCACCTCCGATGGGATCGCCGGCGTTGGGGATGATCCAGTTGACGTGCACGCCTCTGCCATCACGCCAGACCATCGGTCCCTCGTCGTCGGCGCCATTGCCCCACCATTTGTTGTTGCAATCGGTCTCGCACACGTGGCCATAGTTATCACCACACGGCTTGCCGGAGGCGTAGCCGCCCCAAGCCCAATGCCCGCAATGGTGGGAGATCGCCACCACGCCGGGCATGACGGCCTCAGTAACGCGGGCCTTGGTGGTGATCTGGCCGACGGACGAGGTGACGGTGATCATGTCGCCGTCCTCGACGCCCAGCGGGCCGGCGACTTGCGGATGGATCCAGGCGGGGTTCTCGTGATAGATCTCCGTCAGCCACTTGCAGTTTTGGCTTCGGGAGTGGGTCTGCACGTTGACCTTGTAGGTCGTCAGGATCAGATCATCCGAGCCCATCGCTTCGTGCTCTGGGATGGACATCCATGATGGCATCGCGTCGAAGCCCTTGTCAGCCAAGGCCTTGGAACGGATTTCCAGCATCCCGGTTTTCCAGCGATGCGGGTCGGGCGGAAAGCCCATGTGGGCCTCGCCGTCCCCGCACCTCTGGGCGACGTATTGCTTGGCGGCGTGTTTGCTGTCCAGTGACGAGTAGTCGGTGTCGCCGGATTGCTTGTTGTAGTAGACGCCCGTGGCCTCGTCCAACGTGGCCCCGGTGACGTCCACCGCCTTGGCGTGGCTGAAATAGGCCGGCTTGGCGCTGGGATCGAACCAGGCGCCGTGCTGCTTCATGTACTCGAACCCGCCGGCCTCCCTTACGCCGGGTGTGTTTTCACAGCCGTTGCGAACGAACTCCTCGGCCGACTGGAAGCCCAAGTCTATGCCCAGGCGCTCGGCGATTTCGCAGACCACGTCACAGAAGTTCCGCGCCTCACCGAGGGGTTTGACCATCGGCTGGCGGATGTAGTACTCCTTGACCTGGCTCGGACATACCATGTCGTCGCAGGTCCACCGTTCCAGATAAGTCGCGTCGGGAAGGACCAGGTCGGCCAGCTCCGTGCCTTCTGACAGCGCCACGTCGCAGGAGACGATGAAGGGCATTTTTTCCTCATCCTTCATCAGGTCGATGTTGCCTTGCACGTCGCCGTTGACGTAGACGGGGTTGTAACAGTAGATCATGTAGATATCAGGCCGCTCCGGCCCTTCGCGGATCATGTCGAACACCTGGTGGGAGGCGTGATGCGTGGGGTAGGCGTAGTCACCCTCGTGACCATCCAATAGGTGGAGCTTCCGGCCGCTCGTTTCGGGCGCGGGGAAGGTGAACTTCCAGCTGGCGCCTACGGCCCGGCATCGCCCGCCCGGGCAGTCGATGTTGCCCGCGATGGATTCGAGCATCAAAACCGCCCGCTCAGTCTGCACGCCGTTGTAGTGCATGACCGCTCCGCGGTAGCTGATGCATACGGACGGCTTCGCCCGGCCGTACGCCAGTGCGATGGCGCGGATCTTTTCCGCCGGGACGCCGCTGATGGTTTCTGCCCATTCGGGCGTGTACTCCGCCAGGTGGGTCTTCAGTTCGTCGACGGTCACGTTCGTGTACGTCTCGATGAAGGGCTGGTCGTAGAGGCCGTTTTCCATCAGGACCTGGCACATAGCCAGCACGACCGCCAGATCAGTCCCAGG
>SDBT01012655.1_pt1 | contig 13554 bp, 22 predicted proteins | sample 2277101 | NCBI WGS metagenome assembly SDBT01 (sample SAMN10404973, study PRJNA504765) | marine sediment metagenome | isolation source: marine sediment core GS10_PC15, 103 cmbsf | place: Arctic Ocean: Southern Knipovich Ridge | collected 2010
AATATCCAGAAACTAAATATAGTATCATCCCCGGAATAAGTGACATTTAATTCAGGGTCAACAAATGTTATGCCGTTTCTGATTATTTCAGAATCAGTTACTATTAAATGATCAGTTACCGTTCGGTTATATCCATTCAGATTATAAAACCTGTGATTATCTTCAGGTGAATAAATGAAATTCAGCATTGCGAGGAAATCTAATTCTGACATATTCAATGGGTCAATTCCTTTGATGTTCATCATATTATTATTCATAAAATAAAATGAACTGAAGCTGTCAACATAGATCCACATGCTTATAGTCCTGATATCCCCTGCGGTTGTTATAGTAAACGGATTACTATTCCCTGTAATATCATAATCAGTGCCGTCATATGTGAGAATATCCCCCCGTAAATCCAGTGGGGTTGTGTCAATGCCGTTATAGCCGACTACTGAAAATACATTAGTGTAAATAATCGGTTCAGGTTCGATCATAGCCAGTTCCGGTATGTCTGGCTGTTGCTCACAGGCCATAATAATTACTGTGAATAAAATAATAAATAGTTTTTTCATTTTTTGATCTCCTTAATCTTAATATTATACACCATAGCCCTAAAAATCAGGGTGGTTATGATCAGAAGGGAATATCATCGTCAAAATCTTCCTGAAACAATCCATTTTCCGGTTTCTTGCCTTCAAATGGCGGAGGTGCAAACGGCTTAAACCCTCCACTATTCCCGGTTGGTTTATTTTCAGTAGACTGATTACTCCTTGAACTGTCCGGCTGCCATGAGTCAAGTTGTAAATACCAGTGTGTCGACTTAGCTTCTTTGAGATCGAAATTTACATAACCTGATTCGTTCCGATGTTCCTGTAAATATTCAATAAACTGGTCAACATTTACACCTACTTTTCTAAGCACAAAATCTGGAGCATTTTCATGTGGGGTTTTCAAGTAAAACCCTTTTACTAAATTTTCGTTATCTGACATTTTTCACCTCTCTTTTATTTATTTTGCTGTACCTGTGAATTCTAATCTTATAGCTTTTTGACCTATCCACTTAATTTCAAAGAGAGCAAAACCTTCATCATCATAAGATATTGCGATAGTATCACTTTTATTCTCTTTAAAATCATAATCAAGAAATTCTTTGTAAATTCGCTTGCATTGAATATCATTTTTTTGAAATGTATTCCAGAACTCATCAAGATTTGTTATAAAGATATTATTCAGTTTGGATATTTTCATACATACAGACCGAAAAATTCCGCAACGGTTTCAAGATCATCATTTAACCATGCTTCACGGGCTTCATAAAAATGTTTTGACATTTGCTTTAATGTAAATGCATAACCTGCACCAAAATCACTACCTTCCCGGTTTTCTCCAATACTTTCTAACATTACAGATGATGATTCAATTAAACCAGATACAGATTGCTTCATACCTTTTTTATTTTTCGTGTGTTCAACAGCTTTTTTATATTCCATAATCACCTCTCTTTAATCTCATGCTACTATAATAGTATAGTTTTGTCAAACGGTTTTTAATTATTTATATAAACTATTCTTTTATCATCGCAATCAGGTAAGCCTATTTTTTTCATGACCATTCTAAATTCACTGCATGATATTTTACTTACATAGTTAATACATTTATGACATCTGGAATAACAGAAACCAGTTCCTATAACATTTTTATCAAATCGGGTAGCTTCTTTTTTAGTACCTATTGATACTTTCATATTTCTATACCCCCTCAATCCTATACAAACTTTTCGCTTTATCAACACAGACCGCCTTTTTATCAGCCTGTAAAGTATTCCATTCCCGGAGATATCGAAGACACGTACTGACAAAAGGCTGATTGCCGGTTTTACTGCAGACAGTTTTCTGAAGGTTCAAGCTGTAGAAACGTTTTCCGATAGGTACGGTGTCTAAGATTTGCATTGTTACGGATTTATTTGTCATGGGTTTTCCGGATCGTGAATATTAGAGAGCATTTCACGATATTTTTTTATTTTTATCTCAAGCTTTTCCACTTTTTCTGTCAATTTTACCCGGATAAAACTTTCAGCTTCTTTTTCAGTAAAATATATTTTCTCTGCTGATATATAGGAATTTTCATCAAATGTACCATAAGAAACCTCGCATTCCTTTAATTTTTCAACTACATTATCATTTATATCAACATAGCGATCTATTCTCAGAGCTGTAACCGTACATTCTATAGCACATTCAAAATTCACAGTATATTCGGGATCTATACTGTGAAAAACTTTATCACCTATTTTAATCTCTCTCACCCTTCCCCCCTAACAAAAAACTGCTCAATATCAACAATATTATCAACATAAGACTTTGCTTCAGTACTATGACTGACAGATATTAACTTTCTTTTCCCATCAAGTGCACGTTCAAGCATTTCATAAAATGCAACAATATCCTCTGTATCAAGTGCCCCGTCTACCTCGTCCATGATTGAATATAACCAGGTTCGGCCGCTTCGCTGACTGGCTATTTTACTGATAGCTTCCTGCAGTGATTTTGTTAACCATACGGCCTGGCCTCCACTCATAACCGGCAAATTCTTAGGCTCATTCGATTTGTTATCATGTACCAATATTTTGAACTTTTCAGCAATATTATTTTTGCTGTCAAGATCCTGGGTTATTATTTCAACCCTGTATCTATTGCTATACATAGCAAGAAGGTCATTAGCCTCTCTGTTAATCAGTGGTGCTATCATAGACAATTCCATGGCCGGAATTCCTTTCGGGGAAAAATCAGCCTCTACAATCTCCCATTCACTACGGTCTGACTTATCAGTAACAATCTTCTCACTGATAGTTTTAATTTTCTTGACTCTCTCTGTGTTTTTCTTAAGGCGTTGCTGTAGGGCTTCAATTTCAGCGGTTAAGCGGCCTATTTCACCGGTATTGTCGGTTATCAGCTGTTCAGTGTCAGATATCTTAATTTTAAGGGCTTCATATGCAGGAGTATCAACCTGCTTGATTTTATCTTTCAGCTCTAAAACCTGCTTTGTTATCTCATCGATACGGTTTTTTTTCTGAGCTATCAGGGTTTCAAGTTCTGTTTTTCGGGACTCTGAAGACTTAAGGCCGGTTATGATTGTTTCAAGCTCTTTGATTTTAACTGGATCCGGCTTTATATCGTCCATGGATTTTTTGAGAGCTGTTAGGGTTTCGGGTAAAAGAGGTTTTGGAGTAAGTGTTTTGTTTAGGATCGACCAGTCATCCCGGAGAGTTTTAACAATAGAATTACCTGTTTTTTCGGTCTCCCTGTCTGATTCTATAAGGAATTTAATTGATTTAATTTTTTTATTATTTTCCGATATTTCCTTATCTGCCGTAGTTGATAATTTTTTGCAATGCTCACAAGGTTTGTTTAAGAATAAATTGGAGTTTTCAAGTTTTCCAAATTCGCTGTTGTTTTCCACAATATTTAATTTGATAACTTCCAAATCTTCTTTAATTTTTTCAGCTCTTTTAGTAACATTTTCCATATGTGCATTTATATAATCATTATCATCCTGCCACTCTGTAACAGTCTTATTATACACCCCTTGCGCCTCAAAATAAGCCCCTGCCGCTGTTGTATGGTTTTCCTGTACCTTTTTAAGCTTCTTAAGGTCTGACCGGGTGGAATCTGCATTTTTAAGTGTTTCGGTGATGGTTAACAGTTCGGTGTTGAGTAAGGTGTTGCTATCAAAAGTATTATCTCTTTCGGTTTCAATTGTTTTGATTTGCTTATTGATATTTTCATTCTCTAATACAACCTTATCCAGTTTTGACAGATCAGATTTAAAACCGTCCAGAGTTTCACCGGATCTTTTATTACTCAATTCGGTGTCATATTTCAGGACTGTTTTATCGTCAATATCTTTTTCGATATCTTCAGCCTTTTCCATGTCGGCTTCCAGTACTTCAACTTCCCTTTCATCAAGTGCAGTTTTATTTTTTAACCGCTTCACCTCTTCATGTGAAAAGTTTTTGATAGGTGTCCTGTCTATCCCGGAAAGCTCTGTAAAAATCTGCCTTAAGTCTGATTCTTTGGCTTTTTCCAGTGACGGGATTTTATCATTCTCTTTCTGACCACGAAAAGCGCAAGCCATAAACATTTTAATAGAGCCGAAAATTTCAGTAACCTTTTTATCAAATACATCCTTGTTACCTTTCGGGTCTGCAATAGCGGTGCCGTCAATATCCATAAAATATTTAGCTGTAGGGGCTGCAAGGGTCGGATCAACAATGATTTTCTGTGTGATTATTTCATTAGTTTCGATTACATGAAACCTACGGACTGCGCTTGAATCTTTTAATACAAAAAAATCTTTAATATTATCCTGCATTGGAAGATGACATGAAAACGGGGTTTCAAATCCATTTATAAGAGATTTACCCTTACCATTCGGAGCTATAAGGAGGTTTGCACCTGTTTTATAGGTTTCAAAATCAACATAGATTTCTTCAACATCATTTTCAACATTTGCATGTGTTCCCCTGAGCCGTAAATCTAAAAATTGAAAGGTTCGTTTTGTGGTAGACTTTGTTTCCGATATGGTCGCTTCCTCTGCAATTTTGACTTTCTTTAAGATAGAATCTGATACATCGGGATTATACAACCTGTATAAATCTTCCAGAGTCGCGGCTTTTTCGTATTCTTCTATGTCTACCCGGGTGTGTTCTTCGTGCTGGATAGTGGTTGTTATTTTTGATAGTGGGGCAAGGTTGAATTGATCCGTTAAATGTTCCAGAGTTCCGGCCTTATCAAATGAATCATGAAATTCTTTATCACATTTAACTTCTATGTGAACATTACATCCAGGGATTATATCTTTACCAAGGTCATTAACTCCCTGCTTTGAATCGATAACGATTTTCTGTCTCATCGGTTTATCGAAGTCGAAGCGTTTAATTCCTGTGTCATGGTAATCAATAACATCAAATCCCGGTTTAAAATTAACATCGTTCCATGTTAAGTGTGGAGTTCCACCATAACCGCCAGGAATCGTTTTGAACATCTGAGGCAAATGAATATGCCCTGCTTGATAGTAATTTGCTTTTATCCGTTCAAGCATCTGTTCAGTGAATACAAAATCACTGGTACGGGGTTTCTGATCATCCCGAAACTTAACGCCGTCAACCATTTGATGAAACATAAAGTGTACCGGGCCTTTGTGTGATACCGATAACGGGACATAATAGTCATCGATTATCTTATTAGTTAATTCATACTGCTGCTCTATGGCTTCCTGTTTTGAAAGTTCCGGATATTTACTATGAATGAATCCGGCGTTTATTTCAGGCAGTCCCATTATAAGCAGATCGCCTATAATGTGAGATTTTCCTATATTGACCTCTTTCCAACCGATAGCTTTAAAAGGAGCGTAACACCCTTTTGAATCATGGGAACTTGTACCATAAATAAAGAACACGGGTGCAATTGCCTGAAGGTCAATAGCCATTTGTAAGCGTCTTTCAAGAAAACTGCTATCATCTGCCATTCCGGGTTTATTTTGATCATCACCGGCAATACATATTGCGTCAACTTTTTCACCTTTCGCAACTTCACATATACGGCGGTTGTCTTCTTCAGCTTCATCAATCCATCGTGGATCAATATGTCTGTCTTGTAAATTGAGAATTTTCATAAATGCCTCTCTTTAATCTTTTTATGCTATCATCATACTATGATTTTAGGATAGAGTCAATGTTATTTTTTGGATTTTTCAGGTCTCGGCCATTTTATAGCAGGTTTAATATGTCCACATCTTAGACATTTAGAACCTCCACCCACCTACATCTGAAGAATGTAATACCATATGATGTCCGAATATTTTACACATCCACGCTGTACTCATATCTAACATTTTTTCACTTCCATAATCGAGTCAACAAATTCCTCTGTCAATTCCCCATCTTTCGACAAATGGCCGTCAAGATAAGCTTTTGCCACAAGTAATATTGTTAATCTTCTATGAGCGTTTACCGGGGCCTTCAGCCCGCCCTCCCACCCCGCGATTGCCTGAGTAGATAGATTCATCATTTTAGATAATTCTACCTGTGATACTCCCATGACAGAACGGACATTTTTCATTTCCTGTTTTGTCATAGCGGTTTTTTTGTCGCCTCTTTGCTTTGTTTTTGGCAATTTATTTACCTCCTTTTTTATAGTCATTACATATTTGCGATGGATCATCTAGTTTGCAAAATAACCCGTCTACTTTCATACATCGGCCTGTATCCTTATCAAGGACTTTTACATTTTTACATCCTCTGCATGTTTTGGATTTCTTTTTTGGCATTTATTTATTGCCCTCCTTTTTAAAGTCTCGCCTTCATCTCACTAATAGCCCAATCAACAGATTCTTTTGAATAATTTTGTTGTTCAAGTGTCGGGTCAAGTTGACCTCTCCAATCATCTGGCATATCACTTATATTATTTTCCGTACAGAATCGTTCATATTCTTCTTTCGGGGTTTCCGGCTTTATAGGTTTTACTGGTTTTAATGGTTCGGTTTTAAATCCCTGGTCTGTGTTTTCGGGTTTTGGTTGTTCGGTATTGTCGGACTGTTCAGTACGTTCAAAGTAGTTGTTAAAATCTTCTGAAGCGTTTACAGATTCGCCGATTAAAAGCTGTGAAGAATTGTTAATATCCTGTGCAGTCAGACCGCCATTCCTGATATTTTCAACTTTCGCCTGTGCTTCAGCAGCCTGTAATTTTTTGGATTTTATAACCTGGGAAAACATAAGTTTCATTCCTGCTTTTTGTAATTCAGGTTTTTTGAAACTGGAAGGAATACCAGTAAGGTATTTAATTATAACAAGGGATACACCTGTTCCGGCTCTTTGAGTAGGAAACCTTTTAAGCTCTGCAATATATTTTTTTCTTAGAAGTTCAGTTCTTCTCTCATTGCCTTCAGCGTAATATTTAGTTACGTATTTTTTACCGTCTACAGTTGTCCCAATTGCAAGCTCATCACCTATGAAAACCTCTTCAGCTCTTGACTCCCAATTAAACTCATAAGACAAAGGCGGGCTTGTCTGCATTGTCCCGTCAATATTCATCTTATAACCCTGCATAGTGCATCTAACGCCTGTTTTCTCTTTAATCTGACAGCCGTCAACAATTCTGATATCTCCATAGATATCTTCAAATCTTACAGAATTGCTAAAACTTACACCGCAAGCCTTTGCGATCTGGTCGGCAAGTTCTTTTTTCGGAGCATAACCAGGCCAGATATAATGGAACATATCAAGGGTTACTTCAACTTCTGTTTCTATGGTTGTATAAAGTTCGTTATCAACCACTTCTTCCGGTTTGTAATATTTTAATGGTACAGTCATTTAATTTACCTCTCTTTAAAAAATATAGGGGCATCCCTGCCCCTTGCGGATTATTCCTTTGGAACTCCGGTTAATATAAAACCTTCAGCTTTTGCAACTTCTCTAAAGGCTGCAATACCCTCTATTAAAAGCTGTTTCGCTTTTTCCGAAGTTTCAGCCTCTGCAGTTACATCCAGATTGATAAGCCCTTTTGCGGTCGGTTTAAAACCGAACCTTACTCTTGATTTTTCTGTTTCCATGTAGCACCTCTCTTAAAATATTACCGCCTGATTCCCCGGCGGCCCGGTAGACATTTGGACTCTTGTTAGGAGGGGTTTCAAGCAGTCTCCGCAATTCTTACCCTCTTGGAGCCGGAGGGAATCGAACCCTCGTCTCATAAGTTCCTATTCAGGTTTTAACTTCTGATCGACGCCTATTTCAGCCCCCTTTAATATTACCCGTCCGGTACGAATCTTAAACCGAACGGGTAAAATGTCAGCATGATAATCGTCTTTCTACCACCTCCCTTTATTTAATCTTATCTATCATACTACTACGATAGTATATCTATGTCAACAACATTATTTATAATTTTTGCAGAAATCACCTACTTTCTGTAATTCCTTTATACTCATTTCTTCAATCTTCTTTCTTTTTAATCTGCCGGCATCGTCTCTACCGTTATTTACCAATAATTTGACTTTCATCCAAAAAATACGAGACTTTACCCTACGGTTTCCGGCATGTTCAGAACCTACTACGTTGTTTATGGTGTCGTTTATTTCCTGCCTTAATCGGTGTTCTATTTCGCTTTGAGTTTCCTTTTTTACTGGAAGAGGGGCAAACTCGGGGAAGAGAAGACTATCAATATGCGCTTTACTGGAAAGGGCTTCAATCCCGTTATTATATCCGGTAGATTCAAGATTATTATCTTTAGGCTTTGGAGGTTCCAGAGCTTCCCCGGTTGCATCTTTAATAATTCCTGAAGATATATTTTTTAATGCAGACAGCATCCTCAAATCTTTCGGAGCAAATACAAAACCGTTTTCCTTCCCCGGATAATTTCGCACACATCGGGCCGTACATTGATCAAGCCAGGGTTCAGATCGTATAAGGGTCATTATTACCATATGGCTGCACTCAGGCACAGATAATCCTTCATAAGCAACACCCACGGTTACAAGGCAATCGAGAGAATTATGATATTTATTTTCAAGCTTGAATTTCAAAATATTTTCTTTACATTCTTTTGAATCGTCACTTGTAGCAATATCGGCCTTAATATTTTTATATTTCCGGCCTATATATTCCAAATATTCATATGCAGTTTCAATATTAGGGGCAACAATGAGATTTTTTGACCATGGATTATATATCCGGTATTTATTCCAGTGATTAAAAGCTATATCAATTAAAGTGTATGCATATTCTGTTTTAAAAGCTGCTCTTAAATTATCCCCGGCATCCCCGAAAGTGTGGAAATTTCGCGTAATACCGTTTTTATCAATAAATTGACCTGATCCATCTATTAAAAATGTATCATAGGTTAAAATACTTTTATCATGTATAGCCTGTTCACGGTCGTATATTATCCATTTTCTATCATGAGTATCAGAAAAATTAACTTTAGATCCAATATAAGGAATAAAAGGAATTTTTGTATCATCCCCACGGTAAATAGTGCCGGTCATGAATACAGATAGAAATGATTTTTCTTCCATCTGTGAAATTATTTTTATCCAGTCACCATGGCCTGATAAATGGTGAAATTCATCTAATATAAGCATGATATTATAATCAGTGCATATTTTAAGCCATTTTTTGGGATCTGCTGCAATTGCCTGATAAGTTGTTACACAGGAATCACAACCCCTGAAGGGATCGCCTGAATTATTAGCAATCCGGCAGGTTTTATCTGTATAAAAAAAATCATTCTGATAGTCTGATTCTCCCTGCTGTTTTAAAGAATTCCTAGGAACTACCCATATTTGCTTTTTATTATTCGTTAATAGATCGGAAAGAATAACAGGCGCAAGAGATTTGCCGCCGCCAGGACTCCAGAATAAAAATAATTGCTTTTCTTCTGAGTGTTTCCAGCGAATAGAAAATACTGTTTTTCTTAAAATTTCTTGCTGTGGTCTTAATGGCATTTATTTCAATCTCTCTATATCCGACTTACTAGGATTCTTTATATATCTGTTAAAAAATCCCGTTTCCAGCTTTGAGAAAGTTGACGGTTTAGTTCCTGTTGATAAAACAATTTCACTTTTTGAGTTTTGATATCTTTTTCTAAGCCATCCTATTATGTTTAGATATCTCTCAATGTTGTCCACTCCAATTTCTTTCTGCTTTTCAATCCTCTCAAAAGTTTTCCTATCAAGTGGACTAATATTTTCTCCAACAATTGAAGGAAAATAATTCCCTCCATAATTACAATTAGGGCAACCTGTTTTTAAATCTTTGACAAAATCATCTGATAACATAACATTACAGTTTGGACAATATTTCATGCTTCACCTCTCTTTAATTTCAGTCCAGCTATACAGCCGGACTATTTAAGCGCATCTTTTTATAATTACGGCCTGATTCTATACCGGATTCAAAACCGGATTCATAACCGCTTTCTATGGTTGTATGATTCTTAATAACTTTTTTTCCACCGGTTGCAATAGCTGCCTGTTTTTTTATCACTGCATCCGGAGTAATAACGATCAAACCTTTTTCAACTTCATTTTCTGTAAATGTTTTATCCAATCCGGAAAGATAGCCGTTTAAATATGAGTTTTTGAAATTTGTTCTCCATTCCTTTTTGACAGAATCAGAAAGTATTCTTTTTTTAGCAAAATAATCGTAATCACCGACACTTTTTGCTAATCTGTTTAGATATTCTTCACAAGCCGGATTTAATTTTTTCGTGTATTGCCTAACTACAGAATCCAGCATTATACAAAAATATTCACAATCTGTTTTTTTGCCGATGACAAGAATTCTTGAATATAAGCCGGTTCTCAATGTTGTCATAATCTCAATAGGAAAGTGATCTTTTAATATGAGTGATATCATGGATGTATGTTTAGGTGTTCGCCTTGCTTCAGGATTATAAACTTTCTGTATAATCTCATTATCTGATATGCCGTTGATATCATCATGATTGACAGAATATTTTAACATCATTTCTTGAGCTAATTTCAAGGCTGTGTTTGCTTCCTCTTCAGATCCGGCACGTTCTGCAAGTTCTAATGTTTTTTTGATTTTCAGTAAGATTTTATCTTCCATTATTTAAGTCCTTTTATACCTTGCATTTTTGCAATCTCTTTTGTAGTTTTGCCAAAAATTGAACCTACAGTATAGCCGAATGATTTGTCTAATTCAGAATCACTATTTTTGCAGTTAGTTGTATTCTCAAAATCTAAATTGCAATAGCTGGAATGTTTGCAGCCTTTCACACAATATTTATTCATTTTTAAAGTCCTTTTTATTTCCGGCTCTTTCAAGCCGGATTATTATTATGCTATCTGTAATTTTTCTTCACGTTCTCTTACAGTTGTTGAACCGTGTAAATCTCTAACCTGGTCAATACTCATTCGAGTTCTGATTTTTTTCTTTTTTCCACCGGAGAAAACGAAAGCTTTGTGTTTGCTGCTATACCAGAATCCAAGATCTTTTAAAGTTTGTTTTGCTTCAACACTCCAGCACTCTCTGACATAAATCCAAAAACCGATAATTTCAATGTCAACATCAAAATGTACTACTTTTTTCAGTATGTCAGAAAAAGGTGCAGAGTTAATGTCAAAATCTTTATCTTTTACAAATTCATTAACACGATCAGCGATAAAAGAAATTAAGAATCTTTCATACTCAATATTGATTTGTTTCATCATTTCTTCAGATCCGCCAGCGTCTGGATGATTTTTTTTACTAAGTTCTCTATAAACTTTCTTTGCTTCTTCAATTGATTTGCATGAATTAAACATCTAAATACCTCTTTATTCTCTTAATCTGATAGTAGAATAATACATATTTACTAATATGTCAATAGCATAATGATAAAAAAGTGTAAATATTTTAATTTTTTTCATATTAAGCATTACTACTATACAAGTGTTAGTGGTTTTACTGGTTTTATGATTTTTTTAATTATTTGTTGTTTTTATTGAATATGCTATTGACATACTATGATAAGTGTATTATATTGATATCAAGATTAAATAAGAGGTGAAACGATGACAACATACGAAATTATTCTACAGCAGCTTGGCGGCAGACAGTTTATAGCAATGACAGGCGCAAGGCTTATGCATGATGGTGATAACAAGCTCATTGCAAAAATTAAAGGTTCAAAAACTTGTAACCATTTAGAAATTTCTTTAAACAGTTTAGATTTATATGATATCCGGTTCTGCAAAATTGGAACTGCAAAAACAATGTATGCAATCAAGAACGATAGAACTTTTAACAATATCTATTTTGATGGCATGGTGAAATTGATTGAAGAAGAAACTGAATTGTATTTGAGTTTGTAAAAATAATAGCCTCCTTAACCGGAGGCTTTAAATAATAAGCAAAGGAGCTTAGAGATGAGAGTAATTAAAAAAGCATCGTTTGAAAAACGGTTAGAATTTGTAGCTATATGTCCGTATTGCAAGAAATATATTAGAGAACCAAAAATGCCTGAAATAAATGATATTATATTTTGTGGTTACTGTTGCAAAGATCTTGAAGTTATGTCTACCAAAAACTACGAATATTCAAAAATAGATGAAGAAAGGAAAAGGATTTAAAATGAACGAAACAATCCTAATAAAAACAGTAACCGATAACATTAAATCTCTTAAAAAAGATCTCAAGTTCTGGAAGGCTTCAGGACATAAAGATAATAAAACAATGCAAACTATTGCAGATCTGTCAAAAGATATTAAAAATGAACAATGGAAACTTGATGAAGCTCAGAAAAGAATTGATAAAGCATTTTTTGAATAAGGAAATGAGATGAACAAATTAAAAGAAATGAAATATACCATAAAAAAATTGTCTGAAAAATGGTGGAGTGTGTATGACGAAAATAACATATTATTCGCTCATGCAGACTCTAAGAAGGCAGTAATAAAAAAAGCCTTAGATAAACTTGAATATGGATATTGAATAAATCAAACGGCCTCTTCGGAGGCTAAAAATAAAAGATTAAAAGGAAGAGGTGAAGCGACATGATGACAACAAAAACTTACATGAACTTGAGAAAGATCTTAACAAACGGAGAGCCTAAAATTGAAGTCCTGGAAACTGAAGCTCCAGAGCAGCCGGCAAATATTATTGATTTTCCGATTGCTGAATTTGCAGTTGTAGAATCTGATTATACTAATAAGGTTCTAGCGTTTTAGTAACAGATCACTGTAAAACAAGCCGCCTCACGGCGGCCTTTTTTATTTCTTCGGTTTATACTTACGCTTTAAAGTGCCGTTTTTATCATGTATGTAATTATTAGCATTTTTCTGAAAATATATTTTCTTACCACATTCTGTTCTAGGACATTTGCAAGTCCTACCATATTTCTGATAATCCATTTTGTTGTATTCAGGAACTTCTATTGGCTGTCTACAGTGTGGACATTTTGTTTTCATTTCTTAGGCTCCTTTACATTCCATATATTTCTAAAATTTCAATTAAATCATTTACATCATCAATACAGTAATAAGGCACATTGCGCCGGTCACAATCTGCCTGGAAGTCTTTCTGCTCCTGGCTTTGTTTTTTCCCGGGTGCTTTTATCTCAAGGTATACTGTCCGGCCTGATCCGTCATTTAATACAAAGGCCCAGTCAGCAAGTCCCTTTGTCCCGTTGATTACGTGCCTGGTTTTCTGTTCACCGACTCCTTTAAAACGTCCGTTTAAAACATTATTACGCCAGTGGATAATTTTTTTTATCTTCAGCAAATCGGTGCAGGATCTTACTACTTGAGATTCTTTTATTTTTAGGGGATTACTCATATAGTACCCATTCCATGCGTAAAATCCGGCAACACATCACCATTAAGGCAAACCCACAAATGGAGACAATAAGGATGTATATTTATATGTTCTGATTCTGCAGGGAAAATCATAATAGCCTTTTTATCTTTGCCGATAAAATTATCCTTTATGAATTTTGTATCTTCATATGTAGGGGTTCTGCTTTTTCTTGAATAAGATGTATGTAGCCATTTATGACCATCTATTTCAATTGA
>SDBT01012656.1_pt1 | contig 13554 bp, 11 predicted proteins | sample 2277101 | NCBI WGS metagenome assembly SDBT01 (sample SAMN10404973, study PRJNA504765) | marine sediment metagenome | isolation source: marine sediment core GS10_PC15, 103 cmbsf | place: Arctic Ocean: Southern Knipovich Ridge | collected 2010
GTTTTCCTCAGATACAGGTAATGACAAAAATTCCTGCCGGGAAATACCCACAATCTTTTGCAGCGTACTCACTTGAAATTGGAATCTATTCTTTCCTTTTATGTGCACACTTGCACTGCTCCACGTCCAATATTCCGGCCTTTTTACTAAAATCCAGCCCGAACTGGATTTAACTCAATGTACCTAATGGCAGAAAGAAGATGTTCCTTATCCATTATGTATGATTTGAAACGACCTTGCCACAGGTAACCAGTCCATCCATTCCGATTATTTATTACTAAAGTATAACGTCTATGGGCTTCTCCAAATGCTTTACTTAATCCATTTTCAGATGAAGGAACTGCAATAAAATGAATATGGTTTGGCATCGAAGCTGACACCAAATTTTTACGTCATTTTTCCTGCACCATATCTCTATTAACTCAAGGTATATTTTATAGTCCGAATCTTCGAAAAATGTCTTCTGTCTCCGGTTTCCTTTTTGAATTATGTGATGCGGAAAACCCGGAGCTACAATCCGAGCAATTCTTGCCATGATAAAATTTAATATAAGAATTCATAGAAATCAAGAATTAAGTACTCTGTCCCCTTAATTCCCATCCAGATTTTTGAAGTATAATTATTTGATCTTTGTTAAAATATTTTTGCCAAAACAGGCGTATTCTTTACCAGGGAGAGAGAGGTCAAAAATGGTCTCTATCCGGTTATTGGAAAGTTTTACAATTGTGTATTTTGCTTTTCCTCCAGACATAAAATTTTCAATTATTTCAGTTTCAAAGACTAGTGCCGTATCGCTTGAAAGCGAGTTATTCAGAATATAATGATTTACATATCCCTCAATATTAAACTGTCTGTAAACAATTGCCTGTCTACTTTTATCGAAGCTGATTATTCCTTTATCGATATGATGTTCACCGTCCGGTTTTTTCTCAGTGGGCTTAAACTTTAAATCATTCACTACTTCAATATACTGTCCATTCATGATACTTTTGAATTCAGATTTAATCACAGATGTCTCATTCCCAAAACCGGTCCCTGTTCCACTCCATTTCCCAAGCAGAAATTCTAATTGAGAAAAAGACTTATTTTGCCCGAATGCACTTCCACTTGCCATCAATAATACAAGGATTACTAAATTCGTTTTCTCATTTCTTCTCCATATTTTAATTATTTATTTATGAGCAAGACTATTTACAAACTGCTAATATTTCAAAACCTTACATGTTTTTATTGGAATTGTTCTTCAGTTTTTTGCGTTTTTTCATTAATAAGGCTGTATCTTGCTTATAAAACAATTTCAATTGTTCATATAGATCAGGATGCTTTTTTTTTAACTTTTTAGGCTTCTCGAAAAAACACTCTGTGGCAACAGCAAAAAATTCAGCTGGATTAGTTGTTCCATATTCATCCATTACAGTTTTTCGATTGTGAACAATATTATTTATTAAAAGTTTATATTCCTTACTAAGCACTCGTGCCCAGGCTATATACATTGATCCTTTATCCAAAATGGGTGCACCTTCAACTGAACCGGATTCATTATCTAATTGATGTGCAAATTCATGAAAAACAAGATTATGGCCGTCGTGGATATCAGAAGCTCCCTGCAAAACATCGTCCCAGGACAAAACAACCGCACCGTGCGACCATGATTCACCGAGCCGCTGCTCAAACCCCTCATAAACAGTGCCATCGTCAAGATGTTCTTTAATCGCGGCAATATAAGCATAGGGATAAACTAATATTGTGCGGAAAGTTGGATAAAAATCGGTTTCCCGGCCAAGCAGCAGAATACATGCCTGGGCCGAAATCGTTAAACGAATTTCATCAGTAATTGTTAATCCCCCACAACCTTCATATTCCTTTTCATCTAAAAAAACATTAATAAGTCCATGGAGCTCTTGCTGTTGCTGCTCGGATAATAAACAATAGTAAGGGACATTTTTTTTAATGACCGAAATCCAATTCTCAGAAAAATTCCTGATTTCTAACTTTTTTCTTCGTCTTTTTTTAAAACCAAACATACACTAATGGAATGACCTTGCTATTACACACAGTTACATCAGCCATTTTACTAACATTCTTTTATAAATGTTGAGTAAAATGTCCCCGACTTGCAGTCAACATATCCCACAATTTTATTTTCCCAAATGCGTTATCTATTTTATGAGGCGAACCTCAATTATTTATGAGGCCTGCTCCCAATTTCAAGTATTAATTTCTAAGAGAAATAAAAATTAATTGAATAATACCAATACTATAAATTAAGCAAAAAGAAACCATACCAATATATATATATTTAAATAAACTAAATATACAATCAAAATAAAAGCACAAAATATCATCGGATAGTGCCAGGGAGAGAAAAAAGAAATTGGGCTCTGACCACGGTAAATATTAAATCAATCACTGGATTAAGGGTTGCCAGAGCCCTCAATAAGGGTCTTAGAGCCGTTTTTTGACCCCAAAAAACGCCGCTAAGAGGTGTTTTTAGGCCTAAAACTACACTTAACTTTTTGTACTACAAGTACTTACTGTGGTCCGACCCAAATGTCCCAATGTCAACAGCAAAAATAATCATTTTCCAAAAGCGTACAGATGTCCGGCCGTCCTGACATAGATCTTGTGATCGACTACGGCTGGAGTTGCAAATATTTTCTCTTTCAAATCATTCCGGGCCAGAACCTGCAACTTGTCGCCTGCATCAAAAACAACAATAACGCCTTTTCCCGAAGCAATGTATATTCTGTCGTTCGCAACAATAGGAGAAGAATAATATGGGCTTGAGGCTCCCAACCGCTGGCGATAATACTGTTTTCCTGTCTTTGCATCCATGCAGGTAACCATACCACCATTTTTAATCATGTAGACTCGTCCTTTATAATAAAGTGGTGATGGGACTTCCGGAACATGCTTCTCTTCATACCACAGAATATTGGATAATGTTATATCGCCATTTCCACCGGGTTTAATGGCTACCAGTCCATGGTTTTTTTGGAAATAATCAGAATAAAAAATAAGGAAATCACGCCACTCAGTACTATCAATTTTACTATTATTATCTTTATCCGGTATCTCGAAGTACTGCTTCAAATACATTTGTGTTCCGGAGGCATCTCCACGATCAGCGTAGCGGAGCAATTGGAAGTCATCCGGGATTTCTGCCTTATTGATTATTGAATCATTATTTTTGTCATATTTATCTGTCAGTTCCTGGAAATTGGGCAAGGTAACTCGACCTTCCCCTCCCCTACCTGCCCATGTCCCCACATAAAGGATATTATCACCAAGAATGGGTGTACTCGCGCCATCCGTCGTTACTGCCACAGACCAGACACGCTCACCATCCTTTAAACGATAACCACCAATCTCATTCGTTCTGTGTACAATCACTTGCTTACCCCAAATAATAGGTGTTGAATGGCCCCTGGCCGTTGAAAGTGATTGCCTCCAAACGGTCTTGCCGGTAAATCGATCAACTGCCAGTATATGAGGATCGGTTTCACCCGCCTGATGAAGGATAATTTTATCGCCGACAATTACAGGTGAACTACCGGCTCCGTGAGTTACTTCAGGTATAGGTAATGGTATAGTCCACAATTGCTCACCGGCAAAATCATAACATAATAATCCATAAGAACCGAAGTAAATATAAACACGTTTGCCATCTGTAACAGGTGTGGCGTTGGCAGGATTGCTGATCACATGCACTTTTTCAATTTCTTTAACAGCTACAATTTGGCGCCAGAGGACATTGCCGCTGACGCGATTAAAACACAAAACTTGAAGTTGTTGTTTTTCTTGGTCAAATCCGGTCAAAAAGATTTTATCACCCCAAACAGATGGAGAAGAATGTCCGGAGATGACCGGTACTTTCCACAGTAAGTTCTGCTCAGGATTGAAATGGATTGGTGGACGTTGTGAAGGATGTGCAACACCGCTACAATTTGGCCCTCTGAATTGGGGCCATGTTGCAGCGCCTTTGTCTTGTGATCTAGCCGGATGAGCTAGTGAAAATACACTAACAAGTATCACTAAAACAATTTGATCAAATTTCTTCATTTCCTCCTCCTGTCTTTTGTGCTTAATCTCCGCTTAGCTCATATTAAAGCAGCAATTAAGGCGGCCTAACTCTTGGCTGCCCAAAATTAAAAACATTATTTTCTAATGTCAAGGAAAACCTTAATTGAATTCTTATATGCCAACTGAATAACATATTAAGCATGGTAATACAAAGAACTTGATAACCACCTAGGTTTTATGTAACTGAGCAACTGAAGAAAATCCAGACATCTGGATTAACTTCTTTGACTTTCTAAGCGACTTTCTTGCCTATAGTGTCCCTTTTATCGGCGTTTTTGGGGGTGGTTTTTTAGGTTGGGGATGCCTGAAGTAATTAAATGAAATTTCCAATCCAAGGATGATAAATCTTTAGCGTGAAAAATTACCCGAATGTTGTTGATACCCTAATAGAAGTCAGGTGCAGCATTTTATTGGACATTCTCTCATTCACCGGTCCCTCTTTCAATCCAGTCAACAGCCTCATCGATGTCAGTGAATACTCTTCCAACGGCTCCGCGATTCCTGCCTACAGTTTCTCCGAATTTTCTTGGTTCAATCATTGGATCATTGCCTACAACTGCAATCAGGATGCCCTTGCCAGATTCTTGTTGTACCTCCGCAACGTGTACGCCTTGTTTGTAGCGTTCCATTGTGGTTGGTGGTCCTCCCTCCAATCCTCTAATGTCGACAAGAACTGCCTTGCGTCCTTTACTGGCAGTGATACGGAAAGCGCTCTCATACACTTATAGCATCGCATCGACCATGAAAGTGCCTCGGCAATATAGGTGCACATAATTGGCCTTCAATTCAACCTGAATTTCGATGCTCATGTTTCGTAACTCCGTAGTCTATGTGTTAATAAGTTATCATATAGTTGTAGGTAACATTAAATTTGTCAGCTGTACAGAAACAAGCTAATTCTTGTTCTCTCAAAATTAAAAACACGATGTCTATCGTCAGCAACGATCTTTCAGTCTGTATTCTTTAGAAAGTACGATTTGATCAGATCGTCACTTTCTTTCCGTGTCCAAACTAAGTAACCTTTAGATTTCATGATATCGATCCCTGGAGCCGGTAGGAATGATGTGACGAGCTCAATGATCTCACCTTTCTTAACATTCTTCGATTCCTTGAGGATTGTAGCCAATGTCATCTTATCCTGGTCTTTCATTTGGTCCTCGTCAAGAGAGAGCGATATCTTATCAGTCGAGAACCAACCTGGTTGCTCTCCGAAGTAATCTTGATCCTTGTAAGAATCCATGTTTTCCGGCTGCCCCACAGCTTCTCTGAGTTTGCTAATCAACTCATCAAGCGGAACACCACCGACAGATGAGATGTGCTTTATGGTTGCGACCTTGGCGACCGACTTTCTCAGGAACGGATTTTTTAATTTCTTAAACGGCGGTGCTATACCAATCAAGACTTCTTCCAGTTCTGGATATGTCTCAAGCAGAGCGTGAACTGTGACCGATGGGGTAATTGAAATATTGCTTTCTGACATTTTCATTTCCTTTATAGTTTTATTTGTAAAACTAATTTGAAAAATTTTACATTATCTTTTCTCAATCACAATCACTGATGCTATTTTATCTGGTTGAGATTTCGGTAAAAAAATTGTAATACCCGATTCTTGCTGCTCAACTTTTAAAGATTTTTTTGATTCATCAATCATTAGATAAACGCGTTTAATCTTTTCGGACATGGCAGAAATTTGCAGTTCTTGATTGTCAGGCCAGTCAAACACATGGGCATAAATGGTATTTCCTTTTTGAGTATATCGTCCCCAAGCCGGTTTTTCAAATGGACTGGCCGACGTGCCGTAAATTGCAACACCATTCACTTTCAGCCATTGTCCCATGGCTTTCAGTCGTTCTACGCTCTGCTCTGGAATGAGTCCTTCAGCAGTGGGACCAACATTCAATAAGAAATTACCACCTTTAGAAGCAATATCGATGAGATTTTGAATAAGTCTTTCGTTGGATTTCCAATTGTGATCGTAAGATTTAAATCCCCAGGTGTCATTCATCGTCATACACGATTCCCAGGCAACACCAGGTAAGCCTGTATCAGGTATTTCTTGCTCAGGCGTGCCATAGTCTCCAACAAAATCACCTTCTTTGTTCAAACCCTGCATACCTTGTCGTCCCTTATCTACACGATTGTTAATGATGATATCCGATTGAAGATTTCGAACAAAATTATAAACATTTTTTCCCATTTCAGAAGTATAGTCCGGCACCCATTCACCATCGAACCACAATATACCGATATCGCCATATTGAGTGAGTAGTTCTTTAAGTTGTGGTTTCATGTATTTTTTTATATAACGTGGAAAATTGGGATTAATATTATTACTGTTTCGCCCTTGATTATATTTAGGTTCCCACATAGCTTGAGCATCAGGATGATGCCAATCCATTATCGAATGATAAAAACAAAGACGGATATTCTGTTTTTGACAGGCATCTGCTAGTTCTTTAAGAATATCCCGATCAAATGGTGTGACATCTATAATATCCCATTCTGTTATTTTGGAATCCCACAAACAAAATCCATCGTGATGCTTTGAGGTAATCACAATATATTTCATCCCGGCATCTTTTGCTATTTTCACCCATTCATCTGCATTAAATTTGACAGGATTAAACTGTTGTGCATATTTTTCATATTCAGCAATTGTGATAGGAGCCCTGTTCATAATCCATTCACCAATGCCGGCTATTTTTTCACCGTTGTATTCGCCAGCGGGGATAGCATAAAGCCCCCAATGAATGAACATTCCAAATCGGGCATTCTCCCACCATTCCATTCTTTGTGCGGTTTCTTCCTTTGTTTCTGTTAGAACATAATTTCTGGGGTTTTGATTATTACATCCAAAAAGTGCCAGCATAACGCAAATGGTATTTAATAATTTTCGCATAACAGTTTCTCCATGTTAAATAGTCAATTTGATAGAATGAGAAAAACGAAAAAACACTATTGAACAAGTCAATTTATAAGTTATATCTCATCATTTCCAATAGAATTGTTTTGTTACTTGATTTTTGCTCTCTTCTACCCTCAGCCGTCCCTGTCCTTTCTGCTATTGAATTCAATCTCTGTAACAGAACAGTCAAAAAAAGCAAAATCCAAATCAATTATTTAAGGACGGATGGAATTTATCAATCCCACGCGATTTGCTTCCCTCTCTGTATCCCGGCTACATGCGAGTCTTTCATCTCAATAGATGAATGGAATCAGTTTTTTGGTAGTCTCTTTATACCTCTGATACGCATCCTGGAATTCTTCTGTCAACAATTTTTCCTCTAACCTGATCCTGTTAAGGAATATCGGGATCAAGAGTAACATAGTAAAAAAGCCATATAGACTTGCGGCATACACCGGTATGCCGGTGAAGACCATGAAGGCTCCCAGATATATTGGATTTCGGGTGAAGCGGTAGATGCCGTGTGTAATGAGTTGGTGGCCTTCCTTTATGATCACGAACGAAGAGTAATTCCGAAAGAGCGTAGCCTGGCTGACAATCATAATTATTATTCCAATAATTATAAGAGCCATTCCAATAATGCTTTGCACCGGGAACATGGTCAGATTCTGTGGTTGCTTGACCAGGCCCCAAATGGTTCCCCAAAATCCTGACAAACCGTTACCGTATCTGATACAGAAATATAATTCTATGTAAAAGACTGTGATCCAAGGGAGAAAAAAATAGAGCATGTCTTTTTTTATAGCATTTCGTACAATTCCGTGTCTTTGAAGAAATCCGTTTTTTGCCATACTTCTCATCTCTCCCGTTTCTAGTCGTAATCCCATCTATAACTTTGGATTTTTCACACAGTGTTCAGGTCAGAGAAATTTATTTAAACTTTAACCTTACTTTATGTTCTGTGCTCTATCCAGCTAATCTTCCTTCTTGCGTCGTTGGTCAAGGCCAGCACCAAAGGCCACACCGACACCCGCACCTATAGCTATTCCAATCGCTATATTATCAAGTGCCACGCCAAGGGCGACACCGACTCCAACTCCAATAGCGATCCCAGCCCCCATCATGCTACCTGGTTGTTTCCTCGATTCCTTGCCATTTGAATCCATGTCCATTTGCATTTCTCCTTCCAATGTTATCTCAAAAGCCTGGCGCAGTCTAATCCCAAGCTACGGCTGGGTTTGAACGCACCTACTTTCGGACTCATGTAATCTACCGAGAATGTTCTGGATGTTCGATACACACAAAAGACCCAGCAATCATATTGAGCCTTTTCCTGCATATTAACCTTGATTCAGTAAGTTTGCTAACCTCTTTTGTGCATCTGTCTTTTTTGGTAGATCATCATCTGCATTTTCCGGAAGTCTGGAATTTTTTCATATTATTGTATAGCTTTTTTTGTTCATTTCACCGGCCCTAAATAACGATCAAGCCAATCAAGGGTTTCTCTTATAAGCTCGTTTTTCGGAATATGGTGGGCCGTATCATATAATTTTAGCTCTTTGTCTTTTTCAGGCGTTCCCAAAAGGTCAAACATCGGTTTTACAGCTGTCTCAAACGGTAATTGCATATCGTAGCGTCCATTGAGCATCAAGGTTGGAATTTTGACATGTGAAACAAAATTAATCAAATCTACCTCAGGACGTGCTTTGTCATAATCAGGCGGTAGTCCTCCAACAATGAGGATACTTGCTTTAAGACGTTCTTCAACAGCCGGAATAAAACTCCCCATGATCCCTCCCCAACTCAGACCGTAAAACGCAAGCTTGTCACTGTCGATTTCAGGGCGGGTTTCTAAATAGTCGATGGTACGGCTAAAATCTTTCACCAGCATTATTTGACAATCCGTGTATTGGTGTGTCTGTGTAGCCATCCAGGGATTAATATTATGTTGACGTTCATAGGTGGTCTTATAAATAGGTTGCACAACGGCACGACCGTTTTTCATGATAAAAGAAAGGAAGTTTTGGAATTCGGTCCCGCTTTCAAGGTTTTCACTTGAGATATCTGCATTGGCACCTGCACCAGGGAAGTAAATTACTGTCTGATAGGGAGGATCAGCATTCTTAGGAAGGTAAAGGTAGGCAATCAAACGCTCATTTCCGTAAGCAGCATCAAATGTAATCTTTTCTTTTAGCCAATTTTCAGAGCTATCGTCTGTTGATTCGATCTTAGGATTTAGATCCAACTGGTCATAAGAAAACTGCTCTTTGTAAATCCGGAATATTTTATCGGAAACCGGCTTTTCCTGGTAAAAATTTCTATAATTTTTTTCAGGGTAGAACGGTTGAAAAACTTCGGCGGGAATGTTTTCTACATCGATATAGCGAACGCAGCGAAAACCGTTTTGGGGAGAGCGATCGAACGGTGATGCCTGACTGACATTTCCGAACATATAAGTGACATCATTCCAGGCGCCACCCCGTATACATCGGCCTTTTGATGTTTTGTTCCAGCACCATTCTCTCACATTGCCCGCCATATCAAAAACACCATATGAAGTCATGCCCTGATAGCTCCCTAAAGCAGCGAGCCCATTTTCCCCAAAATTACTAAGCGGGATCAACAGAGAAGAGAAAAAGTGAAGAATTGCATTGTCAGCTGTTTTGCTAGCGATTCTCCAATGAGATATGGTGGGCAATCTTTTCCCCACAAACTCAGCATAAGCGGCGGCCTCATACCAACTGATCCCTAACACAGGGCAATTATCCTGCCCATGCGGATATTCTCCCGCCTGCCATGTTGCCGGTCCAGGCCTGCCTGTTGCGTCCAGGAATTCAGCCATAGCTTCTTCCCAGGATAAAGTTTTTCCATCCCGGACAAATCGGTTTTTCCAGAATTCCTTTTTCCGGTAACCGCCCTGGACTATAAATTCCTTGAAGCGTTTATTGCTCACTTCATACTTATTGATATAAAAATCATTCAATTTGCCTCTACCCTTGACACGTACCATATCAATAGGTACGGTGCCTTTTCTTTCTAACTCTATTTCTATCTCTATTGGTAGAAACCAATCTTTGCCAAAATTCAATTGAAAACTGGGCCAGACCGCAGTAACAATTTCATATCCTTCTTTTTCTATTCTCCAGCGGAAATAACTTGAGGGTAATCTCTTATTCTCAATTGGTGAAACACCCGCAAAAATCCACTCGTTATATGGCGCTGAGTAGTCTTTCATATAAATGTTTGCTGCCGGAGGGATCGTTTTTATCGAGATATTCCCGGCACATTGAGAAAACAGATTAATAAGTTCCGGATCGTTGGGAATGTAATGTTCAGCTTCCTGAGCAATTTTATAGGCAGCAATATTATTTTCAAAATCGGCATAACCCGCATCGACAAGCTGTTTGATTTCCGGAATTGCCACCTCTCTGGCCCATCTGATTTTCGCCTTGCGGTTGAAAAACCATGCTGCAACCAGGCCGATAGCTACAATACTTATTATAAACGGCAAAGCAAACCTCGGCTTTCGAATTAATTTCAAGAGGGATTGGGAAACAGAGGGCTGGGCGCCGGGTGCGATCAGGCTTTTTTGATAATTCTCCAGGTCCTTCAACATCTCCCCTGAACTCGAGTACCGGGATTCCGGATCTTTGTGCAAAGCGCGATTTACGATTACTTCTAATTCTGGTGGTACTTCGGGTTTAACCTCCTTAATAGCTCTTGGATCCTCATTCATGATCGAATAGATTATTGCCTGTTCATAATCTCCTTTGAATGGCAAACTCCCGGTCAGCATTTCATAGAGCACCACGCCAAAGGACCAGATATCCGTGCGTTGATCGACGGCTCCGCTCTGCGCCTGCTCAGGCGACATGTAAGCGACAGTGCCTAAAGTGCTCCCATTCTTTGTTAGCTTAGTTTGACCGGATAGTTTCGCCAGTCCAAAATCAAGTAATTTAACCACATTATCATCTGTTATAAAAATATTTGCCGGTTTGATGTCTCTATGTACGATTCCTTTCTTATGAGCTTTCTCCAGTCCAGTGGCGATTTGAATTGCGACATCAATTGCTTCATTTATCTTCAAAGGGCCTTTGGCGATTCTATCTTTCAAAGTCTCCCCTTCGTAATATCCCATGGCAATGAACATCTGGTTGTCATCTGTTTTGCCTATTTCATAAACAGTGCAGACGTTTGGATGGTCTAGTGCAGATGCAGATTGAGCTTCGTGGATGAATCGCTCTCTGGCTTCTGTGTCTCGTGTGAGCTCTGGAGGTAAGAATTTAAGTGCTACATGGCGTTTTAGATTCTTATCTTCCGCCTTGTAGACAATTCCCATGCCTCCAGAGCCGATTTCGGATAGGATTTTGTAGTGGGAGATTGTTTTGCCGATCATTTTAACTTGCTTTATTTATATTCATTTTCTAATGACTATGTACAGTATTTAAGTTTCACTTCGCATGTTTCTGAAGCCATTTTATTAATTCTGAACGGGCTTCATCAGTTAAGGCGCCATGTCCTCCCTTAACCCAAATAATTTTTTTGGGGGATCTCGCCAGATTATACAGGGGGAGGACTTGGGTATCCTTGATCATATCCGTGTCTCGAATTCCATTTATCATCAGGAGCGGTTTTGGACTTATTTGCCCGATATAGTTCGCAGGACATATTACTCCTAAATGCTCCCTCTCCAATGCATCAAAATGAGCACCAAATAACATCGCAACGGATGCAAATCTTTTTTCCACGCCTCCAACGATTGCCCCAACAATAGCTCCTCGGGAAAATCCAACGTATCCAATATGGGAAGAATCAATTCTCTTTGAGTCAACAAGAAAGTCGAATGATCGGCGTATATCTTTTATTGTCTGAGTTAACCAATCACGATATAGAGTCGGTTTATTATAAAGCTGATCGTGTTTTTCTTTTTCCGTAAAGGTGGTAAACAAATCCGTGCTTCGCTCGCCGAAATACATCATGTCGATGGCTAATACAATCCAACCATCTCTTGTGAGAAACTCTGCAAAGCTAGCATTATAGGGGGAATCCTTTCCCTGGGCTTCAGCACCGTGTAGGAAAATCATTGCGGGTGACTTTTTAAAATCCTGCCCAACTGAGCTGTAAAGATTTGCATAGATCCTTTCTCCTGGGGTACTTAGGAAAGTCAGATGTTCTTTTCGAATCCCCCCATCTTCTTCCACGTCTAAGGTTTCGTAATTAAAGGACACATTCTTATCGTATTTGAAAAAATCCATGTAAGCTTTGAATGTTTGATCATCGACAGGATTATCAAACCACTCGCAAATGCGCTTATCTTGGACTACTTCGCTGAAAAGGAATGTTAACGATACCAGAATGGCTAAAACGGTTAAAAAAATTTTGTGCCTCATAAGACTAACCCTCCATATGTCTTTTTATAGTAGGACCTTATTTCTCTTGTGAAATGATCTTTACACAACGGAAACCGATATCTTTGCTCACGAAATCAGGATCAAAAGACTCCGCATGGGAAGGTTCAAACATATAGTCTGGGTCTTTCCACGATCCGCCGACAACTGTTCGGAGTTTTTGGCCTACACTTGAGTCCAGAAGCCACTCCCGAACATTACCAGCCATGTCGAAGCACCCAAAAAGGCTGATCCCTAAAGGATAAGTTCCCACTGGTTGGGTTCCTCTTAAACCAAAGTTTGCCCGCAAATTAGTGGTTAGTACATCATTTCCCCAAGGTCTGGCACTTTCTTTTTCGCCAAGTGCAGCACTCCACCATTGGCTCCAATTAGGAAGATTTTTTTCAGCCCACAGGCCATAGGCGTGGGCCTCATACCAAGAGATGCCCACAACAGGATGATTTTCTTTCCCCTCTGGATATTTTCCACCTGACCAAAAACGAGAACCCGAGATACCCGTTTTGTCCACAAACTTTTGAACGGCTGATTCCCAAGGTGTTAAAACACCCGCTATAATCATATTCTTAGGCCAGTATTTCTCTTCTTTATAGCCGCGTGCTGTAATAAAATCAAGAAATTCTGCATTAGTAACCTCGTGTTTATCGATGAGAAAAACTGGGGTGGATTTGCCATCCAGATTAACTCCTCCATCAATTTTCACCATCCCTAAAAATTCTTCCTTCTGTTCAAGAAGGGTTCGGCTGACTTCCAGGGATTCGCCAGGATCTACCTGAACGAGAAACTCAAGCGAATTCATTCCCTCAAGGCTCAAATTTATCAAATATTCCCCTGCTACGAGCAAATGATCCAAGACTGGTGTCGAGCCAATAGAAAGATCTTCTCCTTTTGACAGATCAGGCTTTGATTTGATTCGAGCCAAAGTCACGAGTACTCCTACAGGTGTTGTCTGAATCGACACATATCCTCCCATCTGGACAAACAGATCTTTATTATTTAGATTCTTCAAGTCCAAGCCGGAATCCTTTATTAGCATGAACGCTTCATCAAATCGCGCCGACTCAACTATTGGTTGTAATTGCTCGAAAAGAGCATTAATTCGGCGGGCTTTTGTACCCTGCCAAAGAAACAAGGTAATCCCGATAACGGATACAACCGATA
>SDBT01012658.1_pt1 | contig 13554 bp, 32 predicted proteins | sample 2277101 | NCBI WGS metagenome assembly SDBT01 (sample SAMN10404973, study PRJNA504765) | marine sediment metagenome | isolation source: marine sediment core GS10_PC15, 103 cmbsf | place: Arctic Ocean: Southern Knipovich Ridge | collected 2010
ATCAAATGCGAATTGTCCAAATAGAAACATCCCGGCCCGCCAACCACTTACCACACACCCGACCACCACGAGGAAACTATGAAGACTCCCAAGATCACTTTCACTATCGAAACAATGCCGGAAGATGTACCCGTTCGCGGCAATGTACTGGCCAGTGGCAACGATGCAATCGACCGCAAAGCGGAAGACGAGATACTGGCCGATCTCGAAAGTGGAAACGAATGGGCTTGGTGTACCGTCAAGGTGACTGCCAAGTGTGCCGGATACGAGGGCGTCGACTATCTTGGTTGTTGCAGTTATGAGAATGAGGAGCAATTCCGGCAACCTGGTGGATACTTTGACGATATGAAACGCGAAGCGCTCCAAGCTATGGTAAACAACTTGGAAGCGGCCAGTCTGTTATTCCACGAATTGGAAACCCTGATAGACTCCGGGGAGATCTTCGCCACCATATAGAAAACCACTCACCATTCACCACCACCAGGGGAGAAAGCAGTATAGAAACTATTAGTCATCCCGGCTCGCTAACCACTCGCGGCGGGCTGGGCGACCGCTTCCCCCTGTGTTGGGCGGGGGGAGGTGGTTCGTTTTTCAACCCACTTATCACTTACCATTCACCATCACCAACCAAGAGGAAAAACAAAATGGACCCGCAAGCTTGCTTCCGCCAAATTATGAGTATTGTAGAAAACCCAGGGGATTACAACTCAATAGATTCTGCTTGCGAAGAGTTAGAGAACCTCATGTGCGAGCTTTGGGAATGGCTAGAGAAAGGTGGCTTCCCTCCCGTGGTAGACTCATTGGGGATCATTCAAGCACCTATCTCCATTGGTACACAATCCGTTCTTCGTACCAGAATCCACAACCAAGACGAGACGTTGGTTATTAGTCTTTGCACCCCCACGAATCGGGGATGGTACAGAATGACAAAATACACCCCCAGCGGACAACTCGTTTCGACCTGCGATCTCCGATGAGCGTTTGGCATCCCACTTATCACTTAGCAATTAGTCATTAGTCATTAGTCATTAGTCCCAATCCTAGAAAGAACTGAAACGATGAAAGTCAAAACAATCACTACTGAACACTCAAAGACGCGCCGAAGGCTTGCCGAGGGTGTTGTCAACTGCTGCTGCCATGAGGTCGACTTTTGGTATGAGGTCGGCGGCGCATTACTCACGGACGATGACCTTCGCCGGATGGAATCAGAAGCCGAGGATCGGGCTACCGAAATGATCGCCGAAGGGTTCGCGTCGGGCGAGCTATGTTGCTTGACGTTTACTCCAGTGCGGCATCAAGAGCGCGAGTTGCACGGCTCGTGGTCGATTAGTCATTAGTCCCAATCCCCGAAGGAACCGAACCGATGAGCAAAAAATACACCCCCGGGCCGTGGGCATACAACAATAACGGCCATATCATCGACGAGGGCGATACCATCATAGCATTGTGCACAATACATCCCATCTTCCGCACCGACGAACAGAAAATGCGAGCTAATGCCCGGCTAATCGCGGCCTCGCCAGATTTGCTGACGGCATGTTACGCCGCCAGCACGGCAATTTGTGTGGATGCCGACGACTACGACCGCAACGCCCGGGCGATGGAAAGAGCCCGGGGCCTTCTGAAAACCGCCATCGCCAAGGCCACTGAATAAACTCGACCCATTCACCACCAACAACACGAGGAAACAATGGAAAGTCCAAACCAACAACCTATAAACGCCGAAGCTAACCGCATGGCCATGGTATTAGCGGACGGACTCTGCCAGAAGATCAAGAGTGTTGATACTCTGGCAAAGACTTGGACGGAGCAATCACCATATGTACACCAGAACCCGCGACAGTATGTATTGGAAGAGGTTATCAAGATCCTACAAGACAGAATGTAACAAACTAGAAAAACCACTTATCACTTATCACTTACCATTCACCCCCACGAGGAAACCATGCTCACAATTACCACAGACCCGGACGGCCACCGAGTATTCATATCGGCCCCTGGAACGGGAACCCGAGGATTCGGCGTCACTGCCAGAGACAAGTCAGAACTCCACGAGTGTATCGACCACTATTATGTCGACCACAACGCCACCCAACACACAAACAAGCAGCGCAAGGCATGTCCCTTGTGTCGCAAAGACTAACCCCAAAAGGAACTGAACCGATGAAAAACTTTTTCGACGAATTTGACGCCATGGCAGACAGGACTTGCGAAGCCGTCAAAGTCCAAGCCCGGCGGTACGTGGCTGCTGGTGCCATCGCAAAGCCCGGCACGATAGATGATCTGATAGAAGCCAAGGCAGCGCTGTGTGCTGCCCTACGTAGAGAGATTGACCAGTGGCGGCTTCACGGGAGGGAATCCGAGATCGAAAAGAACCTGATGCGATTCTAACCAGGGAGCAAACCACTTACCACTTACCACTTACCACTTACCACTTACCACTTACCACCAACCAGGAGACAAAACCATGTGTTGTGAAGAGAAGACAATCACAGTTGCTAGGTATGAGTGTCCCGAAAGTACATACCCTCAGACAAAAAGAATGCTCCGCAAATTGCGAAAGGATGGCATTCTCATTTTCAACCACGATGATGGCCCTGCCAATGTCACTCGCCATGAATTGATGGAAATCGCTGGTGCAATTGGGATTGACTATTACGAAAATCCCCATAATCCCTACGAAGTGGTGTTGATTGATTCCAAAACGATCAAGCCCGTTGACGGAGCAATGAACATTCGGGATAGTGACTGGCCCGAAGTCTAAGCGGACACCAAGTAAGGGGGTGTAGGCCGGAAAGTGGCCGATAGGTTACTGGCTAGACCCGGACACCCCCTTACTTTCTATGGAGAAAATATCCAACCCGCCGGGGGCAGCGGCAGAACCACTGGCCACCTGACCAAGACATCACTTCACCCCAACCACAACACGGGAGCGAAACGATGAGAAATCAACTCACCAACCAACGAATGCTGACGGCAGCCAAGGAACGATTGGCAGAGCATCTAGCGACTCGCCCTTCCACGGCACTTGAGGCGAGCAAAATTCGACAAGAATATCTGGACGCTGCAAGCGAATTGGAGACCGACGCTAAGTCTGTCGTGTGTCACCCTCGGACAGCCACCGAAATTGGGAGGGGTGAGCACGTGATCGATGCACAGCACTGGGAAGCTGTTTACCACGCTCAATCGCTCCAGGAGTCTCTCCATTTGCGCGCACTGGCAGCCAAAGAGCGCCTCCACGCAGCGGCGTGGGATTGCGACGGCGACGATATGACCGCTGTATGGAATGCGGCGCGCGACGAATTCCAGACTCGCGTTGACCATTACCAGAAACTTGCCGACTAACCCAACCCGCCGCACAGTGGCAGAACCCACCACTAACACGGGGGACGAGACGATGAACGATTACAGCATCAACCAATTCGCGTACGCTGGTTACTACGCCACAATCGACGATGAGGGCCTACTTATAACTGGCGAGCCATTTTTTTCTGGTGGAGTAATGATACAGAAGATCCGGCTATACAATACAGCGGAGTCCGCGATAAGAGCCGCAGCCGCAGAGGGCAATGAAGCAGTCAAACTAGTTTCCAGTATGATACCAGAACACAAAACGAGGAGTTGAAACGATGACTGACTTGGAAAAAGCGATTCTTTTTCGGTTTGATACGGACGAAACTAGAGGTGTCATAAAATACTACCGCGAGAACCAGAATGCATTGGAGCTGCGAAACAAATCGATTTGCGACAACCTGGCCCAGCATCTGGAGAATGCAACCCGCAGCCGACTGGAGAGTTGTCCAGACAATCTCCTGACCGATATTGTACTGCATAGCCTGCTTGATGTAGATTGGCAGGTCATCGCGGAAAATCTTGAGAACTAACCCCCAACGCCGGGGGCAGCGGCACCGAGGAGACGAAACCAATGAACACACACCAACACAACGTCCTCAGCCGAGCCATCGAATGCCTCATCCGCGATGACCTGCCCATTACCACCGCAGAAACCAAGGCACGAGAAACAGAAATCCTAGACATCCTACAGCCCGCTTTCACCCCCGACATAGCCGAATACATACTAACCAAGATCAACACCCTGACCATGATCGACTGGGGCAGACGATACCTAACCACTGGCATTAGCACAAAGATCGAAGAACTAGCACCAGACATAGAATTCTGGCAAGCCCAGCACCCCCACTAACCCCACCGCCGGGGGCAGCGGCATAACCAGGAGCGAGACGATGACAATTGCGTTCATTGAAATTCCACACCATCACAAGGCACATCTGTACATTTACGAGAATGAGGCCGAAGTTGTGGAGGTCGTCAGCAAAGCCACGGAACAAACTGGCGAAGAGTACCCAGCGAACTACAAGGCAGCCGTGACGCAAATTGGGCGTAACCTGTATGCAGCACTAGAAGTCCGTTCCGCCGACGACATCGCGGCCGTGGAGTTATACGTCGCTAACCGCTGGCATCAATACCGGCTCGTCGAAACAATGCTGGATGAGTTGCAAGAAGAGTTTGGCGAAACGCCAACGTCTGCGACTACATAGATGAACAAGCCGCTGGAACACACATAGTGGTGTGGTGGTGTGGTCAGGGGGAGTGCTGGAGAGTGGTGACTTTGGTACTCCCCCTCTTTTCCAGACAATATGAAACCTACTTATCAATTGAGGAATAATCAATGGAGACAATCAAAAGCTTGGGTGAGACCAAGTTGAAAATGCGAGTTAGAATTGGAAACGGCTGGAGCCCGACGTATGATGGGATGGAGGGTATAATCGTGAATAACGATCGCAACATTCCCAGAGGGTGGGAAAATCAGACAAATGTTTTTGTTATGCTCGATAGAGACGGCGAAGAGATTCGAGTCCCTGTAGCCGCGTTAATCAAAATAGAATCTGAAACTGGCCCTCAACGTGTCAGACGAGAGACCAAGAAACTTTTCAAGATTGGAGAAGAGAAATGAACACCCATCAGATTACTTGGTTTGCAAGCAACATCGAAGGCAAGGTAATTGGTAATTTTGATTCCTGCTGCCGCTTGTATTTGATTTTGAGAAATACCGAGGGAGTAATCGAAGTTACTCAAGGAAGGAACAAAGAGACAATACCCAGTAGAACTGGCCCCCAGTAGCCCACAAACCGTATAGTGGTGTGGTGGTTGGGGAGGCATCGGGGAGTGGTGATCCCTGGTGCCTCCTTTTTACAAATGGTTTTGGTCCTACTTATCATTCAAACAGGAGAGAAGACATGATAGAGCCGCAAGAAATAATCACGCAAGATTACCGAATTGCTCCAGGTGGGGATGGTCCTCAAGCCTTTGAGTGGCTCGATAAACCACACAGATTAGTCTATGACCTATGCTCAGAAATTGACCGTTTGAGAAAGGTTATTTCAGACTTGGGGGAAGCCGAACAGTTGCAAGCAGATAACGCCGATCTGTTAGTAGGATGCAGGGTGTATACCGGCCAACTATCATCGTTCAACCTATCAGACCAAGACCGACAATCTCTCATACGAGCAATCAGGTTGTGTAAAAAGGAATAGCCAAATGAAGAAATCGGAAAGCCTCCGTTTCATTCGTCTTGCAAATGAACTGATAGAATCATTAGGGGCCGTGCACAATAAGAGTTCTTCCGCATACGAATGGACACTGAAAACAAAAGCAGGACCGCTCCAATTGCATGTGGAAGACTACAGTTCCCCGTCTAATGGCCCCGGAACTGTTTGCGGATGTTTTGACAACCTCACCCGAATATCCGATGTTATGCGGACCACACTGTCAGTAATGAATGTCAATCTACACTCCGGAAAATGGAACCATCATTTCTTCGATGACTGGGGAGTGCCTCAAGCTCTTTCCTGCATAAGAATACACCTAAAATCAATCGTCATCCTGAAGAAGAAAGAACCCCATAATGTCTAACATCTACCTATTCCGAGCAGTCGGACACCAAGACGTTTGGATAGACATGGACAAGAAGGAGATGATCCGAAGCGGCGCAGAGCCCGTTCGTTTTCTGAACTTGGGGATCTTCAGAAAGATGGTGGACTATCTGGAGAATGTCTATGGACACCCGCCCATGGAAGTTGACGAGATCCCAGTCAACCAACCACAAACACTGCCCCAGTAACCCTGGACAAGGAATAAGCCATGGAATTAACTACGTTAATCGAACGTCTATCAGAACTAGCCGCAGACCCACAAATCTCGGCCTCAGCAAAAGTGTATGTCTTCCCCTGTCTCCGACCCTTTTCTTCCAGCGATAGAGAGTCTTCAGATCAATTTGATATAGAGATAGATGACAATGGAAATCTCCATATCCGTTGTTACATTTGACCATTGACGACGGGTATCCATTCACTCTTCCCCTAACCCCACAGTTTGAAAATGAAGAATCCAATTGACAGCATAATCTATCACGTAGAAAAGTGTATTGACGACGGGTGGCCATCCACTCTTGTCATTGCACTTTTTTGGACGCTTTTTGGATGGCCTTTTTATGTCATCAGATCCATACTCAATCCCGACTAAATCTCCACAACCGTACCCATTTTCAAGTCTTCCATGTGAGTCACCATCACGAATTGAATCTCCATGTCTTCAGCCAATCCCTCTAACATTTCCCGCATCCTCGGCCTGTACTCCACGGAGACAAAGCGGAAAGGTTCGTCGCAAACTACGAGGTGCCTCACTCTAGGGCGTATTAGCATCAGGCAGGCCAACCGTAGGGCAAACGCCGCAACGTCGATAACACCCCCTCCCGAAGCTGTCATGGGATCTAACTCCATCCCCTCCCGCACGAACGCTAACCTAGCCTCTGTCCGCCCCCGCTTTTGCTCGAATAGGATCTGGAACTCGTACGGATCGTCGAAGACGGCTTCCAGACACCGCGACACCACTCCAGCGATCCTATCGTGGACTTGCTGTTGGACGGCTTGGGCTACCCCCTGGGTGATCCTCTGCCCTTCCTCCACGTCGTCCAAGTGCCCCTCAGATCTTGCTACACTTACCATTTCCCTCTGATAAGTCTTCTCGGCCACTTCCCGCTGGAGGACTAGCTTGTCAATTTTGGCCTTGTAGTCACTTATCATTCAACTTATCACTTCCCCATCAGACATCCCAAGAGATACCCGAGAAGAAAGAAGACTATTCCCCAAGATGTCCCCACCACAAATCCCCGTCTAAAGTCAAGGTTTTTGAACTTGTTCATCTTTTTGTTCTCACTCGTCATTCGACTCACCGCGAATTTGCGCGGCTCTAAGTTGATAACTATGTACAAGATTACGAAGACTGTCCGATTCCTTCTTCAACCTCAAAACCTCTTTTTCTAACTGACAGTGCGTGCATATAGCTATACCACCACAATGGCACTTCACACCATTAGGTTTCTTAACAACCCACCCATGTCCTATCTCGTTTAAGTCCAGCATTTTGTTCCTCACTTATCACTTTCTCGTATTGCATCGGCCAGTTTTCGTATCGCGCTTGCCAAGTCTTTCTTGGGAGGCGGAGGCGGAGGCGGTAGTGGGGGAGGGGTGCTTGGGGGCTCGCCGTACCAGTACCCTTTTCTACCTGGCTTACTCGTTGCTTGCATAATCATATCTCCCTCCGTCGTACAGATTCCACAGCCGTCACTTATCAACTCAGGACTTTTCCCCACTTATCATCAAACGTACTTTCAGCCTTTTCAAATCGTGCTTCTAGTGTGTCGGCTTCCTCCCTGAATTTCTCGGCCAGTTCGGCGGCTTCTTCAATAGAATCACAACTGTATTCTTCTTTGAGAATGGCCATAGTCTGTTCCAAAGCCCCCTCGGCCTTATCGGCTTTTCTCTGGAGGCTTTCTACCTTTGACTTCAGTGCGTTGAACTCTTCCATACTGAGGGTCACTTATCATCCTTCCGAAAAGTTTCTTCGTCTTGTATCGGTTCCTTTGTAACAACAATTTTGGCCCAAAGAATATCACTTCTGCGAGCCAATGCTATCACACACTCTTCTGCACTACCAATATGCACAAACGGACCAAACTCAAGCCCGCTAAAAGGGGTTCGACTTTTTTGATAAATTACTTTGTAGCAAAACTCTTCCATACTGAGGGTCATTTATCACGCTCCTCTTCTATTAACAACCAGTACTGGTTATTCTTCATTCCATCCCATACTATTGCCAAAGTAGGTCCACCCATTTCGCCCTCGTTATCCACCAATTGGTCAATTGAAAAAGGAGAGGCTTCAACAAAATTCGGTGGTTCTATGATAAGCATATCCCGACCAACTTTTACAATTTGGTGGACAAGTTCATCAGTCGGACAAGGTATGTTCAAAACACTGCCAAGTACAGGATCTCCATCAACTCTCCACAAACGATCCCCCCTCTCAAACAACCAAAAAACAACCTCCGCATTAGTTAATCTGTACTGTGGGCGACCCTCTATTGTACACACTCGTTTGTCTACGACCTCCACAACAGGCATAACCCTGGCCCATATAGTATCACTTCTACTCATCAGGGTTATTAAACACTTCTCTGCATTATCAACACTCGTAAACGGACCAACTTCGCCTTCCATCTCAAGCCCAGTGTATTTCACCATATACGTTGGCGCTGGATCTTCACATACTTGTTTTGCGGATACTGGATCGCAACACATTTTATGACGCATCTCATCCCTCCATCGCTTTCATAATGATTTGCCGAATTGAAGTGCCCACACCTTCCCTGTCCAAGAATGCTTTGACTGCCTCTACAAAGTCCAAACCTTCCTCTCCCAGTCCTTTCAGTCCTTCCAAGAACTCATCCATCTGTATCCCCACCTTGTCTTGCAGTCTTGCCGGCGATGATACTTCAAAGATGTCTTGGGATACATCGAGGTAATGGATCTCTATCGACTTATCATCTTTCAACAAACCCACCTGGGGCCTATGATCCTGTTCGTCAGAACGTCTTCGGAAGAAAGAGCCGGGGTTGTATACCAGACACCCCCCTATCCCTATCTCGGCTTTCCACGACTTGTGGTTGTCACCTAGCAAAGCAACATCGTATCCTCGGAACATATCTTTACAAGACACTACACTTTGATCTGGGGATACACCAGGATACTTGGCTTCTCCATACCAGACGTACTTATGAGCAACAAGCAAATCTATTTTACCCTTATCCTTATCTTCGGCTAGTGGAGGTACAATCTCCATGCCCCATGAATGTCCCAAAACATTTAGGGACGTACTCAAATCGTATGTTCCACACGCCGCAAGTTGATTGATATTTCCACATTCCAACAATGTCCAATAAGCACTCTTCTCAATGTCCTCAAACCGATGATTTGGAAGATCATGCTGTCCTGCCACCGAATACATCTCCGGCAAATGGTTGATTGCAAAGTTTATAAGCGATGGAGAAGACTTCCAACGATCTACCACGTCCCCACCGTTGATAATAGGAACTCCATATTCTTCCGCTAGATTTCTAAGTTCCGTTAGGCTTCTTGCCATCGCGGCGTACCAGTCCGGTTCCTCCGCTCGAACGATGGGAGGACGTTCCGAGAGGTGTATATCCGACACTAATAAAGCTATTACCTCAGCCATTTTACTACTCCTCTTGTACTGTTAAATCAGCCAATCTTTCATCGTACACATTAAAGCCAACAACCTTACCAGTCTCCATCGAAAAGTGCAGATCGACTCCAACCAAGGCTTTGTCTGCACTTGTATAACCTCTGTCATTGGATAACCAAATCTGCCAGAAGCCGCCGTCATCATTATGATAAACGCATGGCTTGAACTTCTTCCAAGGCCACCTTTTCCTCATGCCCCGAATTAGATAACCCTCCAAGGATCTCGGGGTGGGAAGAAAACAATAATAGCTGACCCAAAACAGATACTTCAACAGCTTTTTCATTCAACTCCCTTTCATTTCTCCACCACACAATGGACAGATCCCCTCTGACTTATCACCTAGCTCCTGCCTAGCCACAATCACTGCCTGATCCGCCTCCAACCAATTGTCTTTGGCACACTTGACATCCAAAGTAAAAACTCCCAAGTGACTAAGTTTCTTCTTAGACTCGCTCCATTCTCCATAAGCATCAGCGACTTCGGACATCTCTTCCGAAGTGGGCAACTCCACGGAAGCTTCTCTTTCTGCCCCAACTGCCTCGCTTATCAATTTTAGAAGGCTTTCCAGCCTCTTCCCCTTCTTCCTCGCCCGCTTTCCCACCTCAACCACCGCCAAACCGTCAGAATGGGCCTTTCTAGCCCCTCCAGCCATCTTTTGGTATGACGAGCCCTCTTCCCACAAAGCCTCCAAATGGGCCAACTCTGAGGCTTTCTTCGCCTGTCTATCTTCCAACCTCTGGAGCCTATCGAAGTCGGCACTCAGCTTGGTAACATAGGCAAGACCAGTCTTCTCTTCCTCAGCCTCTTTCAGTCTTGCTTGACTACCCTCTTTCTCGATTTTGGCTTTCCTCAGTTCAGACACCAAATTCTTGAGGGTGCTGTCAATAACATCCAAGTTGACTATTGCATTCAATTCCCGGCTGATTTGACCTGCCGTGGAAGAAAACCAAAATGGTGAGTCGTGCTGGGACTGAAAAGATACTTCACTCAAATTCAAAGCATCAACAACAGGTTCCGGTACATCCGTTCCGAATGCTTTGTACTCTTTACCATCCAAGGTTATCTTGTTGGTTGAATCACCTTTTCGCCTCACAAGAGTTTGGCCGTCGAACTTCAAACCAACAGTCGTTGTCTTCGTCCCCTCTTTCCTAAAAGCATCTCCACTTGGTTTGTTAGTAACTAACCATCTGATAGCGCGGATGACAGCACTCTTGCCAACATCACTGGGACCGACGATGGTAGTAACTCTCTTATCGAACGTAATGTCCAGCCTTTCGTGGCACTGGAAATTGCGCATCAGCATTTTTTCAAGGGGCACTGTCCGCCTCCTTGTTTTCTTCTTGCCACTTGACTCGAAGCCAAATACTATACAAGTCATATTCCATATAAGTGCTTACCCATCTACCTGATGGGCATTCATGCCATATCGTACAATTACCCCGAACCTTTTTGGTTACTTTTGGCATAAACAGAAATGGACGGTACTCCACTTCCAAGATGTAATCGCGCCCTTTCTTTTCCCAGCTAATCAATCGCATCTTTTAGGTATCTCCTTCACACAAGCGATAATATCTTCATATTTTGCTGAGTATAACACCCCATCAAATATAAAACTCACTAACGAAACGCTTGAAACACTTACCTAACTCTTCATAACAAACCCTCCCGTTTGGACGCAAAAAGTTTACACATTTCCATGTGTCCTTTAGTAGCATCTCCAGCAGTGTTATACCCAGAAGTATCTAATTCAGCACCATCTATGGTGGGCATCCCACAACCACATCCTACACGAGTACATACTTGTCCAGCCAAGAATACCATTGTCTCATACTTTCTGCCGCATCCAATGTCTTCTCCATATGGGTTGGATTCTAACCACTCCGCTTCCTTTTTCTCGAAGCCCATAGCATGTCGGGGATGCACATATTCCCCCACGGTAGAGATTAAGAATTTTCCCACTTGTGTACACAGATGAAATCTACACCAACGTGCGCATATAAAGTGACCAGGGGAACCAAACCACTTCCATTCTTCTTTTGGTATTGCCACATCGGCAGTTGAATTTTTTATGTCTTTTCCCGAAATCATAACAAACCCTCCTGTTTCCTCATGCAATAAGTAGCTATCAAAATTGCATCGGCGACGGCCAATTGTTTACCTTCAGACCTCGGCAAACTCCATATCTCTAACTTGGGGTAGAGTTGCTGCGCCTTAGCTTTGAGTCTCTTCTTCCATTGAGAGCCAGTCTCTCCCCCGTACTTCTTGGTGACTAATTTTCCTTTTCTGTTCACCACCTTTTTCTTTTTTGTGTGAGGTTTCCTCTTAGGAATACCCAACGCCTTCTGCCAAGTATGTGGAATAACGTCTTCAAATGGTATCTCGGCAGCAGTCAATGCCATCCGAAGACCGCCATACCCCCACCCAAACGTGAAGGCGGAAGATATTCCCTGATTCGGCATAGTACGAACATACTCTAAGCAGGCAAACAGATCATCCGATGTGCCCATCCTAATATCCCATCCAATCAAATCCCAAATGTCTTTTTCCGTAGAAGGCATTACTTCACATCGCATCTGCCCATTCCAATACCAAGCAATAGCTCCGGACTGTCCTGGATCTACTCCGATGTAAAGGTTTGGCATCTATTCTCTCCCAGACCGAGACCAAGACCGAGACCCAGACCAAGACCCAGACCAAGACCAAGACCAAGACCCAGACCGAGACCCAGACCGAGACCGAGACCGAAAGAAAATCACTTTTCTTCCTAACATCTATTCTCTCCCAGACCGAGACCGAGACCCAGACCGAGACCAAGACCTAGACCGAGACCCAGACCGAGACCGAGACCAAGACCGAGACCGAGACCCAGACCAAGACCTAGACCCAGACCAAGACCTAGACCGAGACCCAGACCGAGACCGAGACCAAGACCGAGACCCAGACCAAGACCTAGACCCAGACCAAGACCTAGACCGAGACCGAAAGAAAATCACTTTTCTTCCTAACATCTATTCTCTCCCAGACCGAGACCCAGACCGAGACCCAGACCAAGACCAAGACCTAGACCGAGACCGAGACCCAGACCAAGACCCAGACCCAGACCAAGACCAAGACCGAGACCGAGACCGAGACCCAGACCAAGACCGAGACCGAGACCGAGACCAAGACCGAGACCGAAAGAAAATCACTTTTCTTCCTAGCATTTTGCTGCCCCCCAAGATTCTATGCTTTGTCTCATAATTCTATGAGGAGATAGCAATTTTTGAGCATTTTCCCAATCGCCTGAAGTCAACTCCCCAGTCTCGTACACGAGTTTGGCATTGTCCAATTCGAGATGATCGTCATTCACACCAACCAATAAGCCAGTGTAGATATAGATCGAGCAGAACAGCACAATCTTCTCACCCAACACAGCCTCAAATCCAGACATCTCTTCAGTTTCGACTACACGCTTCATAACTTTCTCCTTTAACGTAAAGATTTGACATTGTTACTCAACTTCTATCGAGCCGTCTTCTCCTATGTACTCATGGTCTATCATCACAACACCCCCGACTATTATGCTGATGCAGATAGCCACTGTCCTGCCAGTTTCAGTCACCCCCAATCTTTTGACAAAAGCCTTGTACTCTTCCCAATTCAATACCTCGTGCCCCAATAGTTTTTTCTCTTTCACTCCCATCATTATCTCCCAAATGGTTGTTCCCTGGCCAAACTCTTTATATCTAATTCTCTCATCACCCTGAACCACTTTTTGTTTGTAGTTCTGTCTCCCCTCAATTCAAACTTCTCAGTACCCTCATACGGAAGCTGCACCAAAACCAAGTTCCTCTGCCAAATATCTCTACCATCCACGATCTTCTTGTGAGCTTCCGTAGTAGGCTTGAGAGTACCACCTATAAACTTGCAAGCCGTCTTCTCTCCTATGCCT
>SDBT01012659.1_pt1 | contig 13552 bp, 7 predicted proteins | sample 2277101 | NCBI WGS metagenome assembly SDBT01 (sample SAMN10404973, study PRJNA504765) | marine sediment metagenome | isolation source: marine sediment core GS10_PC15, 103 cmbsf | place: Arctic Ocean: Southern Knipovich Ridge | collected 2010
ACCCAATAGTGCTACCCTGCTCATTCGCTGCACGACTTCAGGCGACTGATCTTCGACATAGGACGGTGAAATAGGACAGGAGCAGAAGTAATGTGGAAGAAAGGATTCCTGGCATCAACAAGTCTTCTTTGCATCGTGTTCTTCTCGATCGCTCTGTCAAGCCCAGGTGATTCAACACCATCCTCCGCACAAACCCCTTTTGAAATCACCGTGTCAACCCTCCCGGCGGGTTTTGCCTCGTACGTCATGGGAGTGGCGATGGCGGAGATCATCAACAACAACAGCCCGTGGCTCGAGGCCGTCGCCATCGAAGGGCGCGGACCTGCCGAGCACATGAAGACCCTCGTAAGGAAGCCGGAAAAAAGGACCCATTATCTCTTCTTCAATACTCCATGGGACATCTGGGAGGCCAAGAAACAGGAGGGCACTTACAAGGGATTCCCTTTCGATTACGATGAGTTCCGCTTCGTCTGCCTGCTGGGCGTCGCAGGAAACGGACTCTGCGTCATCGATCCCAACATCAAGACCGTCAAGGATCTGGTCGGGAAAAAGGTCATATTTGATTCCGGCAAAGGCAAGGGAAGACAGCTGGTATACGACGCGATACTCAAAGAAGCAGGGGTTCCTCTCGACAAGATCCAGTTCCAGTATTCCCGGGGAAAGCCCGCGGCGGACAACCTGCGAGATGGACTGGTGGATGCCATTTACTCCGGCCACGTGCTGACAGAGCTACCCAACATTTTCAGCAACAGCCCTTACCAGGCGGAGCTCGTGGCTACCAAGAACGTCCATTTTATCTCCCTTCCGGAAAAAGAGGTGATGGCCTTCAAGAAAAAGACGGGCCACCCTCTCGCCATGGTCCACGTACCGCCAAAGATGCTGGGCCCGCTTCAGACGGAACCCTGCTGTATCCTGATCAAGCCGCTGGCCTTTGCCGCACACATCAGCATGCCCGATCGTGTCGTAACCGAGATTCTGAGGGTCGTCTACGAAAACGTTCACAAGTTCAAGGAGTACACGCCCGCAGGGGCCATACTGACCCGGGAAACCATGGCTTCACTGAGCGTCGGTTCTGAGGCCTATCATCCCGCCGCCGTCAGATTCTTCGAGGAGAAGGGCATCCGGATCACGGGTTTTGAGCAGCAGTGAGCAACAGCTTCTGAGATGGAAACCCTGAGCGAAGAGATTCGCCGAAACAAAGCCTATTGGGCGGTGGTGATTGTCGGCCTGGCCATGGCTTTGTACCATCTGGTTTCCACGCAGGTATTGTTGCAGGCGGCAAAACCCCACTTCAATACCCACCTGGGCTTTTGCTTGTTGATGGTCTTTCTGGGTGAATTCGCAACGAGCAAAGGGAAATATCGGCGCCTCTGGCCTCTGGCGCTGGCTCTCGCCGCCCTCGCCTCGACGGGCTACGTCCAGATCCTTTGGCAAGAACTGGAAAACAGGGCCTTTTTCAACACCAACCTCGATCTAGTTGTCGGAGCCAGTCTCATCTTCCTGGTGCTGGAAGCCACCCGGCGGGAGTTCGGTCTGATCCTCCCTACCCTTACCGTTCTCGTAGTCTTATACCCTTTCGTAGGCAAATCCTTTCCAGAGCCGTTCCGATGTCAGGCCATGGATCTCGATCAGACGATCTCCAATCTCTCCATCGGTATCGATAACGGGATTTACGGCATCGTACTGCCCACGTCGGCCAACTACATTTTCCTCTTCGTTTTGTTTGGTGCCCTCCTTCAATCTCTAGGGGGGACCAAATTCTTCATGCTGTTGGCCAGATTGGTCGCCGGTCGCGTTCAAGGGGGACCGGGCATGATGGCCGTTCTCAGCAGCTCCCTCGTGGGATCTATCACGGGGAGCGCCGCGGCTAACGTGGCCATCACCGGTTCCTTCACCATTCCTCTCATGAAAAAGGTCGGCTACAAACCGGAGTATGCCGCCGCCATCGAGGCCGCGGCCTCCAACGGCGGTCAAATCATGCCCCCGATCATGGGAATCGTGGCATTCGGCATGGCCGGCATCACTGGGATTCCCTATCTCACCATTATTGCCATGGCCCTGGTGCCCGCCCTTTTGTATTTCTGGGCGACCGGACTGTATGTCTATTTCCGTGCCGGTCAGCTCGGTATCCAGAAATTGAGTGATGAAAAGGTCAGAGCCAAAGAGCTGATCGTCTCCTTGCCGTCCTTCGTTACCCCGTTTGCCGTCATCATGGTCCTCTTGGTAAAGGGCTACAGCGTAATGTATGTGGCCTTCTGGGCCATTGTCAGCTTTATCGCGGTGTCCATGCTGGCCAAAGACCGACCGTCGGCCGGTCAAGTGATCGAGGGTCTCGTCCGGGGAGCCCGGGCCGGTGCGGGGATCGGGGCTTCAGCAGCTTGCGTGGGACTCATCATGGCCACGGTGACCATGAGTGGGCTGGGAGTGAAGCTTTCATCCGGCATTATGGTCTGGAGCGGAGGCAGCCTCTTTTTGGGCCTCCTCATTATTGCGGCTATCTGCGTGATCATGGGCTGCGGTGGGCCCTCTCTCACCGCCTATTTCATCGTCTCCATGTTTGCCGCTCCGGCACTGATGAAGATGGGCATCGGCTTCGAGCAGTCCCATTTCTTCACCATGTTCTTTGCCGTGTTTGCATTCTTGACACCGCCGGTGGCCCTCGTCGCCCTCATTGCAGCCAAGCTCGCCCAGGCCTCTTACTTCAAATCTGCCATCGAAGCCACGAAGGCTGCTGTGGGAGGGTTCATTATCCCGTTCATGTTCATCTACTGCCCCGTCTTGTTGTTGCAGCCTCAAGAACCCTTCGAAGCGGTTCTAGGTATTATCGCCAGCGTGACCTGCTTGTTCGCCCTCGAGGTATCCTTCGTGGGATACTACTTTACCCACTGTGATCTGGTTGATCGCCTTCTGGCAGGTGCAAGCGGATTATCTCTGCTGGCCTATTTCGTATCCGGACACCATTTCTTGTTCTATGCCGGACTCACTCTTTGCGCTTGGGTGAGTCTTTTGCAATTGCGAAAAAAGCGCCTTGGCTCAGGAGTCATAGCATGAAATGGGATGAAATTCTCAAGACCGAGGGCCTCATCGAGTGGCCCTATCCCATTCGCTACGGGGAGGAAACGGAGGTCGAGGCCGATGTCGTCGTCTTGGGCGGCGGCATCGCCGGGTGTTGGGCGGCCATCAGTGCCGCCCGCCGGGGCGTCAAGGTCGTCCTCGTAGAAAAGGGTGCGACCGTAAAGAGCGGCTCGGGAGGCTCAGGTTGTGACCACTGGTTGAATACCCCACACCCGGGCTCCCCGGTCACTGCCGAGGAGGTGGTGGAGTGGGAACTGGAAATGACCGGCGGATACACCAATGCCCTTTCCCGATATATCGCGGCAAGGGAGAGTTTCGACACACTCCAGGAACTGGAGACGATGGGCGGAAAAGTCAGGGACAGCGGGGACGAGTTCAAAGGGGCTCCCTTCCGAGACGAAGAGACCCGGTTCGTTTTTGCCTATGATTACGAGAGCAAGGTCCACTTCCGCGTTTGGGGAAGCACATTCAAGCGAGCACTCCACAAGGAATGCAAAAGACTTGGAATCCAGATCTTGGATCGGATCATGGCAACCGGACTGCTCACCGAAGGCGGGCGAAGCGGGGCACGCGTCATTGGGGCGACAGGGTTCAACGTCAGGACGGGCGAGTTCTACCTGTTCAAGGCCAAGGCGGTGGTCGATTGCATGTCGAGACACCAGCGAAACTGGTGCTTTTCCACGGAGCTCAGGGGGAATGCTAATTTCAGGCCCACCCAGATCGTCGGCGACGGGCACGCCATGGCCTGGCGGGCGGGGGCGGAGTTCGCCTTGATGGAGAAGTCCTTGCCTACCTCCTTTGCCAGTGGCAATACCTTTCTCCCTTACAGCCACGGAAATGCGATCAATACCTGGACCCCCTGCACTATGGTGGATGCCCGAGGAAAAGAAATCCCGTGGATCGATCGAGACGGGAATGAATTGACGTCAGTTGAGGAAAGAACCCGGCCGGCTCCCAACCAGAAGTTCATGGGCGAGAGAACACCCGTATACAAACACAAGCGGCCGCAAATGATTCCTGATTTAGATGAGCGGGTCAAGAAGGGAGAATTCACTCTGCCGCTCTATGCGGATCTACCGGCCATGCCGGAGCACGAAAGAAAAGCGATCTGGGGCTTCATGGTTGGGGAAGAAGGGAAAACCAAAATACCTATATTGAGAAACTACACAAGCAGCGGATTCGAGCCCGACAAGGACCTCTTACAGAGCTATATGCTGTTGGGCAGCGACCCCATGCGGGGGAGCGTTCGCCCCCAGGACAGAACCGGTGGTGAGATCGGTGATGCCGGAGGATTGGTGACGGATTGGAACCTGATGACCAATTTGGTGGGGTTCTTTGCCGCCGGCGATGCGCTCTTCGCCGCAAACTATCATAATCATGCTGCCGCCACTGGCAGGTATGCCGGCCGCCATGCCGCCGACTTCGCAGCGAGCATCGGCGGCGCTCCAGTCCCCTCCTCTGAGCAGGTGGAGGCGGAGAGACGACGCATCTTCTCACCCCTTGACAATGAACCGCTGCACGAGTGGAAGGAATTGAATGCCGCCTCCTGCAGGATCATGCAGAACTACTGTGGAGAGTACAAGAATGAGGAGCTTTTAAAAATCGGACTGACCTGGATCGATGACCTGAAAAGAGACGAGACGTCCAAGGTGTCCGTCGACACTCCCCACAAACTGATGCGAAGCCTGGAGGTTTTCAATATTCTTGCTTGCGACGAGATGATCCTTCATGCCTCACTGGCAAGAAAGGCGAGCAGCAAGCATCTGGGTTTCTTCAGATTGGACTATCCGGAACAGGATCCACCGGAGTGGCACAAGTGGGTTACCGTCAGTCTGGATGATGGGCAGGTGAAAACCGGCGAGCTGGCCATTGATTTCTGGACACCCCTTGCTGAAAACTACGAGAAACATCGCTAAGGAGTCATTCCCATGACCGAGAGGAAAGTCTACGCCTTGCCCAACTGGTGTACGCCGTCCAGCCCCGTGATATTTGATCCCATCAACTGCAATGGCTGCAACCTGTGTGTGGATGTCTGTCAAGTGGATGTTTTGATCCCCAATCCGAAAAAGAAGGGCCCTCCCATTGTTCTTTATCCGGAAGAGTGCTGGTACGAGGGAGACTGTGTGGATGAATGCCACAGGCCGGGCTCCATCACTCTGAATCTCCCCCTGACCCAGCGAGTTCGCTGGAAACGGAAGGAAACGGAAGAGCACTTTCGGACCTGACGATTCAACATGGCGGTGGACATGCGACGCAATGAGGTAGCGACCGAGGCGACTGTCTGTCGCCAGCTGGATCAATGTCCCTAACTTACTCAATCCAGAAAACCGATATGGCAGGCCAAGTGACTGAGATTCATCCGTCCATTCGTTTCCGAGTGACAGAGCAATTTGCGCTGCTTTGTTTCATGGTCCTCTTGGCGCTTCAATCGAATGTTGTGGTGGCGGTCACGGATCCGACAGAGCTTAGCGAGATCCAGGCAGCTTTTCTTGCAGAGAAATTTGCGCCGCTACTGATTTTCCATCCGGACGAACAGTTTTTCCCCTCGAGCCCTCTCTTTTCGCTGCCAGAAAGCTCGAGCCGACTGAGCGGGCAATCACCGGACCCGGAGAATGTCCTGGAGCTCCTGGGCACACCGGAAGCACGACGAGAACAGTACCTTTCCCTGACGCTGCCGGATAAAGCGCGCCTGGCCACTGTATATTACCGGGTAGTCAGGTCCCCGAAGCAGTCAGACCGATCTATCGTAATTGAATACTGGTTTTATTACGTCTGGAACACCTACTCTTCCCGCCCCGGACTGTTTCCCTTCTGGTTCGATGGCTCCCATCCGAACGATATGGAACACGTTCGTGTGGTTTTGGGGCCCGACGCAGTGGGCGGCCCGGGCTCGATAGGTATTCAGGGAACCCATTTTCGCTTGGCCAGCATGGTCATCAGCGCTCATGAAGGCATGGCACCGTCAAATCGATACGATTTCTCCAGCGACCAAGACCACGAGGGCAAAACGCGCGTCATGGTCGAACTTGGATCTCATGCCGCAGGCACCGATATCGACGGAGATGGGATTTTCACACCGGGTAAAGACGGTGAGTCCGGCTACAAGATCCTTTGGGGAATCAGGGATAAGGGACTCACCTGGTCCCGGTATAACCCCGCCTATATGGATACACGAAACGATGATCGCGCGATGTTGTTTTGCCATGGCGGCCTGGACTCCTATGGTGATGGTGGTGGACAGGATGCTTGTCCTCGAGGCTCGTTTACCTATCGGCTCCTTCACGTCGATGAGCTGCATGAGCAATTTGATCAGCTTGATCTCTCGCACCAGGAGTACGAGCAGGCGTTTGAGACCAAGGTGGGCTGGCTCAAGAGGATGTTTGGAAAATCCAACGGCGATTACGAAAAGCTCGTTCTTCCCCCCACGTCAGATCCTGATCGGAAAACGAAGGCCGATGACAATTTTTCGGCGACTGAAAGAGGGGTAAAACTCGGAATCACCACTCTGATCTGGAATCCGGGGGTATTTCTTGGTGGAAGATATTCATTCCTTCATGGTTCGAAATTTCCAGACTTGATGCTGGAGGCCGAAGGAGTGTTGACCACCGAGGGGAAATTTTATTTCTCCACCGCGGTCCTGGCGTCCTATCCGATCGATGCAATCACAAAGGTTTTCGGTGGTGTCGGGCTGGTTACGGAACCGGCTGAATCGGGCGAACCGCAGTGGGATTTGATTGGCGGACTCGAGTTTCGCGTAGGAGGAGTCAGGGTATCTGCGACGGGCAGAACCATGGGACCCATTACCGAATCGGCCCTCGACTTCCGGCTCTACTACTTCTTCTGAACCGCTGGACTACCCGTGCCAGGCAAAGTCTTGACGTAATCAAAAAATTACTGTCTCGGAGCAAATGAGCCTGTCCCAGTCGACTCCTATCGAAAGACAAAGGCGGCTGCCACCCTTGCGCTGGAACTCGATGACACCCTTGGCGAGGCACACCCATCACTTGGTGAGGCGATAGATCGCAAAGGGCCGCTGGTGGATAACTACCCCGAAAGCTCTGCCAGGAGCGGCCTGGCGTCTTTCAGGTCTGCCGTATCGAATCCTTCCGTGAAGACTCCAGGCTGAAATCAATTCCTTCTATAAGAACGACTTAGCTGTAAAACGCAAATATTTTTGAAACAATTCCCTCCCTCGTTGGTATGGATAGGTATGAAGGGGTTGGCGAAGCTAAGAGTAGAACCAGTGACTGACAGGGAAGCGATGCCGGTCAAAGTGATCCCTCTCGACGAGCGCGAGCTCCTCATTCGCCACCGCAACGGCGATCCCGACGCTTTCGGCAATCTGGTGGCTCGCTACCGGTCGCCGGTTTACTCCTATCTCGCCCGCTGCGGGGTGCAGGAGGGAGACCGCGATGATCTTTTCCAGGAGACATTCATCCGAATCCACCGAGCTGCGACCCAGTATCGAGTCGACCGACCGCTGCATCCATGGCTGTTTACCATCGTGGCCAACGCGGTCCGGACCTATCATCGCCGCCGGCGGGTTCGCGAGCTGGTGGCATCCCAGCCGATTAGCCAGGAGCCGAGAGATCGATCTCCGGACGGCGAGCGAGTCGCTGAAGCGAAACAAACCGTCGCCTGGCTCGAGGAGGAGATACGGAGGCTTTCTCCAGTGCAGCGTGAAGTGCTGGTCTTGACTTGCATCGAGGGCCTGCCTCTAAAAGAGGTCGCGGAAGCTCTCGACCTTCCTCTCAATACGGTCAAGACCCACTTGAGAAGGGCTCGCTCGAATTTGGTTCGGAAGCTGGCGCGGCGCCATCGAAGCGCCCGCGGCGAGGTTTCATCATGAACAAAGTTTGTCAAAAGCTTCAGGAGTCCCTGGCGGCCGAGGGCATCCGGAGCCTTCAACAGGACCAGACGGCACAGCGCCACGTCGAGGAATGCGAGGAGTGCTTTTCTTTCCTCGAGGCCACCCGGGAACTTACGTCTGCATTCGAGAATCTGCCCAAGCTGGATGCGCCGGATGAAGTGGTGGATCAACTTCTGGCCCGGCCCGAGTTGAAACAGCCGTCGACGGGGGTTGACAGTCGCGCGCGCCTTTGGCGCTACGCCCAGATCTTGGTCCTGTCCGGAGCGACAGCGGCTATGGTGTTCCTTTCGATTCCGACCTTGATGAGGTCGACCAGCCCGGTCCAGCAAGTGCGGGAAACCGCCTCTCGCCGGGAGGCTGCGCAACGTCTCGAGAGTGAAAAAAGGCCGCTCGATGCGGATGCTGTGGAAAAGAACGAGCCTCACCCTACGGTAGAGCCGATGGATTCAGGTCGTGATTACGAGGTGCGTCAGGACGCTTTTGTCGATGAGGTGAAGAGCAAGGAGGATGAGCAAGGCAAACGGGCGGGCGAGAGTGGCGAGGTCGCTGCCGATGACAAACGGGCGAATCTGGAAGGCGGAGTGCCGAGAGGTGTGCTGGGAGTCGGCGTTGGAGGTCTCCCGGACGGCCTTCCTCCTCCTCCCCCTCCTTCTCCGGAGCGTGACGCCGTGCGCGTGGGGGGGGGAACCCGCCGGCAGCCAAAGAAAATAAAAGATGTCCGGCCGGTTTATCCGGACGAAGCGAGGGCGGCGCGCGTCGAAGGAGAGGTGGTTTTGGAGCTCGTCCTCGACGAGAAAGGCAACGTGGCCGAGGCGCATGTGCTGCGCTCGATCCCTCTTTTGGACCAGGCGGCTCTCGATGCGGTCAAGCAGTGGAAGTATGAGCCGATCCATATGGACGGAAAAGCAGTTCGCGCCCGCATGATAGTGACGGTGAGCTTCTCTGTGGATGAAGACCAGAGCCCGGCCCGAGTGTTTCTCGACGAACGGTCGTCACTCGCCGGGCTTCGGTTCAAGCAAGCGCGAGGCTACTGGGCGAATACCTACGTTCCGGGAGATGCCACTCTGCGTCTAGTTCGAGCACGCCTGTTGCAGCGGGATCCTTCGGCACTTCAAGCTTACTGGGGGGAGCCGCTTCGGCTTCACGAGGCCTCTCGTCAAACCGCCCAACCGTTTGATGCTCCCGAGAATGCGGCCCTGGCTGTTTACCTCGCGAGCGATCGCGGAGCCGTGGAAGGCCGGACGCGGGCTTTGCTGCAAGTCGGCATCCAAGCAACACCGCGTTACGGCGGCCGCCGTCCGGCCATGAACCTGGCGCTGGTACTGGATATGCGCGGTCAAGTCCCGGGCGAGGTTGCCGCCGGTATGCGCGCTCTCGTCGCTGCCTTTCAACAAGCTCAAGAGCTCGGCGACCAATTTCGTCTCATCGTGGCGGGTCGATCCGGCGGACTCTTGGTCGAGCCCCGGGAGTTCCGACACGGCCCTTTGACCGTCGCCATGAGTCAACTCTTCGCTGCTGCGGGAGGCAAGACAGACAAAGTCCTGACGATAACCGAGGCCCTGAAGACGGCCGTAGAAGCTGTGTCTGCGTCGGACGATCCCAACGCACCGATGGGGACCAGCGCCGTCATTTTGATCACCGGCCAGCCTTTCGGCGAAGGTGATAAGGCAAGACTGTCGCGACTTGCCCATCAAAGCGCAGTCGGCGGGGTGCCGGTGAGTGTGGTTGGAATCGGACCAGCAATCGATCTAGACAAAATTGACCGACTGGTACTTGCCGGCCAGGGAAATCGACGCTTGCTGGACCTACCCTCGGAAGCAGCCAAGCTGGTGGATCGAGAGCTCGCGGCCGTCGGTCGGGTGGTGGCACGAGCCCTGCGTCTTCGCATCCGCCTGGCGCCTGGTGTCGAGCTGGTGGATGTTCTCGGCTCCCATCGGCTGCAGGCGGCCGGAGCTCAAAGGGTGAGAGAGGCGGAGCAAAGTCTCGACTTGCGCATGGCGCGCCACCTCGGCATTGGCTCCGATCGAGGCGAGGACGAGGAAGGGATTCAAATCATCATCCCGAACTTCTACGCCGGCGACCATCACGTCTTCCTGTTGGACGTGGTCGTACCCGGCCCAGGGCCCATCGCCGATGTTCGGGTGAGATACAAAGACCTCGCTTACATCAGAAACGGCACCGCCCGGGCGGGCTTGAGCCTTGGACAGGGGGAGAAGGAAGCCGCGAGTCCTCTCGAGCAAAACGTGCTCAAAAACTTTCTGGCCTGGAGGCTCTCCGAGAAACTGGAGCAGGCCGGCCTGGCGTTGGCAAGAGCAAACTCCAAGGAGGCGGCCCGGATGCTCGCTGACTTTCAGAAGCTCTTGCTGGGGTTGAGACGCCGGCTGCCAGGACTCGAAAACGATCCCAACGTCTCCAATGACATTGCCATGCTGGGCGAGTACCTGGCGCTTCTCGAAACCGAAGCTCCAAACCGGCCGGACGCCCGCGGCCTTCTTTCCGACTCTCTCCGCTACGCGAGTCGGTTGAGAATCTTGCCCCGACTGGCGACTTGAGGTGATTGCGATGAAAAGCCTGACTCTGTTGCTCGCGATTCTGTTTTGTCCGCCGGCTCTCGCCGGCTCGAAGCAGGAGCAAACCGAGCCGACCCCCGGCCAGGTAACGCTCCCTCTCGAGCTCTACCAACAGCTCCTGGAGAGCACCCGCCGGCCGTTCCAGCCGCCGCGACCTGCTCCGGCCAGCTACGCTCTAGGCACCGCCAGGGTCACGGCAACTGTTTCTTCGGTTGAGCCTCTGGTCAGTGCGACGATCCAGGCCGAGCTCAGTATCGACGTTCTGGAGAACGAGTGGGTCCTGGTGCCGGTTTTACCTGCAGGCACTCCAGTGGACTCGGCCGCCGTAGGGGGAGCGGAGGTTCAGCTCCTGGCTACCGAGAACGGGCTGGCCTGGAGCACCCAGAAGTCGGGCTCGTACAAGATGAGCCTTTCTTACCGGGTCGACGCGGCTCGATCCGAGGCGGGGTTCATCCTTGCAGTGCCGCTACCTCGAGCTTCGGCGATCCACTTGACGGCCACTCTTCCCGGGACCGGCCTCGACGTCGCAGTCATTCCCGCCGCCGGCACCCGTGTCGCGGTGGCTGGCGGCAACAGCCGGGTGACCGCCACCGTTCCCACCACCAGCGGGGTTCAAATCTCCTGGCGCACTCCGAGCAAGAAAGGCTTTTCCATAAGCCGGGCCGTCTACAACGGTCAACTCGTCGGCGAGGCGGTGGTTTGGCAAGGCCAGCTTGCGGTGGAGCTCTTCGGTCATTCCACCACCACGATTCCCCTTCTACCTCGTAGTGTGACTCTGAGCGAAGTCAAGGTCGACGGAAAGGAAGCTTCCATTCTGGTGGAGGGGGATCGCTTTGCCACGCTGGTCAAGGGGCGCGGGGTGCATCAGCTCAGCATCGGGTTCCAGGTCAACGTCATTCGAAAGGACGGGCCGCCGCGGGTCGAGATGGATGTTCCGTCCATTCCTGTATCTCGCTTCGATTTGACCTTGCCGGGCAAGAAGGAGTTGAGCGTGACTCCCGCCTCCAATGTGACGATCCGTAACCGCAATCGAAGCACGGTGGCGACGGTCCATGTGCCGATGACCCGCCGGGTGGTGTTCACCTGGTCGGAAGCGGTGCCGGAAGAAATCCGCACCGAGGTACGTTCCAATGCCGCAATTTATCACCTGGTGCATGCTGAGGAGGGGGTTCTCTACGTCCGCGCCATCGCGGTCTACGAGGTTAACCGGGGTGAAACCAACGTCGTCGAGCTCGCGGTGCCAGCCGAGGTTCAAATCAATCGCATCACCTCCAGCTCCGGCGCAGTCGCCGACTGGCGCGTGGGGGGGATGAGGGACGGAAAGCGGGTCATCAGTGTCTTTCTCGATCGGCAACTCAGGGGAGAGCTTCTTTTTGACGTCTTCTACGATCGATCCCTGGAAGGTTCTTCCGAGGCGGAAGGGCTGGAGGTTCCGCTGGTGCAAGCCGCCGGCGCCCAGAGACAGAAGGGAATGATCGCACTTCTCTCGAACACCGACTTGACCTTGAATCCCACGAACGAGGCCGAGCTCGACGTAGGCACGGCAACCAAGGTGGGCGAGAACCAGCTTCCGGCTTTCGTGCGAGATGCGGTGGAGATGACGGTGGCCCACACGTACAAGTACACCGACAGCCTGCCTCAGCTCACGGTGCTGGCCTCGCCCCCGGAGCGAGCTCAAGGCCGTTTCGACGTACAGATCGATACGTTGATTTCGCTGGGTGACGTGATTCTGACCGGCGCTGCGAGTGTTGCGGTCAACTTGAAATCGGGTCGCATCATGAGTCTCCAGCTCGAGTTGCCGGAAGGAGTCAATCTGCTTCACCTCACCGCGCCGTCGTTGCGCGCCCACAAGGTCAATCCGGACGATGATCGGCTCATCGACCTGGAGTTTACCCAGGAGATGGAAGGGCAGTTTCGATGTGAGCTCATCTACGAGCGCATCCTGGGAGACAATCCTTCCCATGTGGAAGTCCCCACCGTCCAGGTGCGAGGCGCCGAAGTCGCCCAGGGGCGTATTGCTGTGGAAGCCCTGAGTGCGATCGAGGTGCAGCCGGCGTCGGTGGAGCAGCTCTCGACGCTGGACGTCCATTCGCTTCCCCGGCAGCTCATCTTGCGCACCACCAATCCCATTCTCCTGGCTTTCAAATACATCGCCAGCGATCCGCCTCCCCGGCTCACCCTGTCGGTCACCCGCCACCGGCTGGTGGGTGTTCAGGAGGCGGCCATCGATCGCGCCGACTACCGAACTCTTTTCACCCGCGACGGTTTGTTCGTCACCACGGCTCGGTTCGTGGTTCGCAATGCTCGCAAGCAGTTTCTGCGCCTGGAGCTTCCCGAGGGCTCGGAGATCTGGTCCGCTTTCGTGAACGGGGCCCCGGAAAAGCCAGCCTTGGCGGAGGCAAGCGAAGGGGATGAGGGGGCCGGTCGAACTTTTCTGATCAAGATCATCCATTCGACACAAGGTTTCCCGGTGAGTCTGGTCTATGCGACGAGGGGTGGTACCGTCGGTCGCCTGGGTTCCATCGAAGCAACCCTCCCGCGACCCGATATACTGGTCACCCAATCTCGATGGGACGTCTACCTCCCCGACCGGCTGCGTTACGGTAGCCCCTCGACCAACATGGAGCTTGCGCTGGCCGGCAACCGCGTGTCATCCGCCGAAATGGACGGCGAGCTGGCTCGGCTCGAGCAGAGCGTTGGTGGGCAAAAAGCACTCGAACCGCTTCGCATCACCGTTCCCACATCGGGAGTTCACTACACGTTCGAGAAGCTCTACGCCAATCAGTTCGATCGCCAGGCTTGGTTCTCCCTGCCTTACGCGTCCACCGGCGGAGCGGTTGCAGGCCAAACGGCCAACCTCCTCGGTGTCTTTCTCCTCTGGTTGGGAATAGGTCTGACCCTGCGCCGGGATCGGCCTATCCATCCTCGCCTGGCCATCGGCTTGTCTGTGGCGGGGGGTTTGATCCTGGCGATTTCGGTAGGTGTCTACCACATGAGCGCTGCGGCACCGATTGGGCTCTCTCTACTCCTGGCCCTG
>SDBT01012660.1_pt1 | contig 13551 bp, 19 predicted proteins | sample 2277101 | NCBI WGS metagenome assembly SDBT01 (sample SAMN10404973, study PRJNA504765) | marine sediment metagenome | isolation source: marine sediment core GS10_PC15, 103 cmbsf | place: Arctic Ocean: Southern Knipovich Ridge | collected 2010
CACCGGTCAGATCGACATCGACTCATCCCGGGCCGCGGCAAACGCCCTCAGATTGAACGCTTCCAATGCCGCCGGAGGGATCGACATCGACGCGGGGACCGGAGGAGTCGCCATGGACACCACCGGAGCCATATCCATAGATACCACCAGCGCGACCATCGCGTCCAACATCACACAGACCGGGGCACCGGGGTTCGACCTCAGCATCGCATCCACCGCCGGTAGTCTAAATCTAACGGGTGGAGAAGCGGTGGCGAACGCGATCAGGATCGACGCATCCGATGCCGCCGGAGGGATCGATATGGACTCTGGAACAGGGGGAATGGCCGCAGATTCGAGCGGTCCCATCTCCATCACCTCCACTCTGAACGCCGTGAACGCCATCCAGCTGGACGCGAGCGGTGCCGCGAGCAGCCTGACCATCGACGCCGGAACGGGGGGAATCGTATTCTCCACCACGGGTCAGACCCAATTGGACGGTGCCACCTTCCAGGCCGGTGCGATCGCCGGTTTGACCGGTCTCACGAACGCTGACTCGGGAACCTGGTTCTCCGTAGATAAGACGGGAGGATATGCCATTACACTTCCCACTCCACCTGTGGCCGGGGTGAATTACAAATTCGCCGTCACCGTAGATGCGGCCGCCGCTGTGACCATATCGAACGGCAATGCCCATCTATTTGGATTTATCGTCAACGACGTGACCTCGGTTATCCCCGCGACCGGAACCACCCTCACCATAGCAGCCGCCGGGGTGGTCGGAGACGTAGTTGAAATCTATGGAATCGATGCGACCCATTATCTCGTCAAAGCCTACACCTCGGCCGCCGCCGGGATCACTGTCGCCTAATTTTATAATTTCTTCTACCACAAATAAAAAATTATCATCGAATGGCCACATCTGATCTCGGATTTTTCAACAAGCAATACAGCTCCAATAGCGAGCGAAGGTTGGTCGACACAAAGCGGTTGATCGTGACAGACCAAGTTCAATTTACTGTTTCACCATCTTCGATGAGCGGTATCTCTGCGGATAGTCTTCAAACGACAGCCCCAGATCCCGTCGACGTATCGACGTCCGCGCCTCCGGTCGTGTCACAATTATTGACAGCCGTAACTCCGACCTCGGCCAGCTGGCAAACCCATTCAAATTCGAACCTGGGAACAGGGGTCGACGTATTCAAGCAGACGGTCGGGACGACGAGTGAATTCCGAACTATAATCGGAGGTTCAAATTTGACGGCCACAGAAAATGTCAATGATATTACCCTCGTTCTCGATGATCCCACTACTCTCTCCGATCTCACCGTCTCGACTCTACTTCAAGCAACAGGAACGACAGAGTCGACGTCGACGACCACCGGAGCCGTCACCGTGTCCGGTGGAATTGGGGTCGCAAAAAATGTGACCGTCGGCGGAAGGATCAACGTCGACAATATCCAACTGGAAAACAATATCATCTCGAGTATAGATACAAACGGTGACATCTCCCTGATGCCCAACGGTTCGGGTGAGGTCCTATTAAAAGCAGATCCAGTTTCATCCACGGGGGCAGCCACGAAAAACTACGTCGACAGCGTCGCACAAGGTCTGGACATAAAAGAGTCTTGTATCGTAAAGACAGACGCCCTTCTCGTCTACATTGCGGCCGGTTCTGGTATCGGAAAAACACTGACAAATAATGGCGCATCGGTCGCACTTTCAATCGATGGGACGCTCATGACCCTAAATAATCGAGTCCTGTTCGACACCGGAGCGACCGGAAATGTCTCGGATGTAGACCACGGTATCTATAATGTCACGACCGTCGGTGACGGGGCCACCGCTTGGGTGTTGACCAGATCGATAGACGCAGACGAATCGAGTGAAGTTACGGCGGGGATGTTCACTTTTATCACCGGTGGGTCAACATTTTCTGAAACGGGCTGGACCCTGGTTACTCCCGATCCGATCACCATCGACACGACTCCACTTCAATTTATTCAATTTACTGGCGCCGGAACAACGACAGGATCGAATGTGGGAGCGGGTGGAGTCGGCGTGTTTAAACAGCTGACCGGATCCACCCTCGAATTTAACAACATTCAAGCAGGCTCATCGAAAATAAAGGTCGCATTGGACGGTGCCAATAACGAGGTGGATGTCGATGTCGATGAGACCTCGCTAACCCTAAGCAATCAAATAGGCCCCCTCTCCTTAGCAAAGGGGGGGACTGCAAACCCAGCGGCACCCGTATCTGGAAACCTCGTCGTCGCGAGGACTGCAACGACGAGCACTTGGAAGTCCCCGACACGCGAAATCTTTATGCCGTTTTACACTCAATTTTTGTCCGCAGTCGGCCATAACAGCGCCGCAAGCGTCGTGGGTACCCACGCATTTGTGATCGTCACAACCACCAATGTAGCCAACCTGGATTTTCGTGTTCCCGAAGATTTTGGCACATACGTATCTGCATCGGTCGTTGGGTTTCGAGAGGCTTTATTCAGTTCAATAACTTTGACGGCAAACTTTGGAAAGCCCGGAGAACTCCGGACCGCACACACGGCTACGGTCATCGGATTGGCCATCCCCATTGGGCTGGTGGGGTTGATGTGGAAATTAGATATCACAACCTTATTCTCCGCAGTCGAAGCAGAAGACGTGGTCGGTGTGGAAGTAAAAAGTACATTGATTACAGGGGGGATCGTTGGAATTTCCTTTATTTATCGACCTGATTACGACAATTGAGTTGAAAAAAAAACAACACCTCCTCTCACGACGGCGGAGAGAATTATACGATCGCGTAAATTCCCTCTAATTGTCGAACCTATGGAAATTCAAAGAAATTTCGACTAAACTATCAAATTCCATTAAAAAAAGGGGGGAGAAGGATTATGTGAATTCACATAAGGCGAAATTTTGTGTACTTTGAAAATCATTCTCCCAAGATCAAATTCATCTCCTCTCTCTCTCTCTCTCTCTCTCTCTCTCTTCCTCGAGATGCCCCCTAAAAAGCGTCATCGACGAAACAAGTCACATATTCTTTCTCCCCCCTCACCTCGAATGAAGAAGAGAATGTCCCGTGAAAAGAGACAAACCGACCCCGACACCAACACCGACCTCGACCCCGACTTTGAATATGATGACCATCGGGGTATGATGACCCCGGAAGAATTGGCCGCGGTAAAGATACTCGATATGGGCCCCTCACCTCAAACGAAGAAGAGTGAAAAGAGAGAAACCGACGACGACTACGACTCTGACTTTGATTGGTATGATGACCACCGGGAATATTGGGATATGATGACCCCGGAAGAATTGGCCACCGAACGCACACGCATGGGTTTCGAACGGCATGACGAACTTTTGTCCAATTTTGATGACCGAGACCCGACCGAGCGAGAGAAGGGCGAACTTTGTCCATACATTCTCATGGATATAGATATCCATAGGGCTTTGAAAAGACTGGAGGGAAAATACGATCCCATCGAATTGGATTGGAATAAAGTGAAAGCACATCGAGTTCAATAAAAATTTGAGATTCCATCCCTCTTTTTATCGATTGTGTTTGATCAGAGGTACATTCTCAGTAGATTCATACTCTTCTCCTCTCTCCCCCCCCTGAGACGGAGTACGAGATGTATGGTAGATTCCTTCTGAACGTTATAGTCAGACAGGGTCCTCTCGTCATCGAGCTGTTTCCCGGCAAAGATGAGCCTCTGCTGATCCGGTGGGATGCCCTCCTTGTCCTGAATCTTTTGTTTCACGTTAATGATCGTGTCGGATGATTCCACCTCGACGGTGATCGTCTTTCCGGTGAGCGTCTTTACAAAGATCTGCATGTGAACGTTTCTTTTGTCGGATACGATAGGTTTTTTTCGTCGAAAAATGGGCGAGGTGTTTATATTCGTATGCTGCACATACGGGTGAAAAGAATAACGGATGATACGACCTGTGCAACATCGAGTGTTCAAGACCGGATTGTCTATCGCTATCGAGATCCCAGAAGGGTGTCACGGACGAGTTGCCCCCCGTTTCTCGGTTTGGGTTTTGGGGAGAGGTCACGATCTTGGTGGTGAACTGAACATTCGGACTACACTTGCGGTCAAGGGATAGAAGATCGCCCAGCTCATCCTGGAGAAGGTCGCCTCGGAGGTTGAGAATTTGGACGGACGTGACGGGGAGAAATCCCGGTCGTCTGATGTGCCTGGACAATGTCCTGCAACACGATCCAAGGAAAATGCAGAGTTTTTCAAGAAACATTTTATTGATCATGATCATCCCGGTTCCAGAGATGATCGCGAATGTCCGATAGGACCGATTCGAGATTGACAAACTTTGTCTCCGAATTGTAATAGAGATAAAAGACTGGATTTCCCCACCGATCGTTGCATTTCTCATTCATCTTTTTGACCGAATTCCTCATGCGCTTGTACGTCTCTGGTTTTACTTGAATTCCACAGACCCGTCCCTCGGTATCTTTTTCGCGACAAACGACGAGGTCGACCCTGTAGACATTGTCTACCTCTTCGGATGATTCGGAAACGTACCAGGGTGGACCCCCCAATCCCTCGCAGATCGATCGTTTTGCCATCTCCTCCGCGGCGTTCCCCTTCAACGAATTGACTACAAACAGATCGTATTCCCATCGGATGCATTGATCGAGCGTGAATCGGTACTCTTTCCACTCTTTCAACTGTGCGTCGAATAGTGATCTTCCAAAGTCCTTCACCGTTCCTTCGCTGAGGATGCCGCATTCGCATGGAGGGGATTTGGAGTGAGAAGCGATGAGAATGGCCAATTCTCGGCGACTCTTTGGTCCGTGCTGTCGTATCAAATTCATCACCGGGACGGATCTCTTTGACCACGATATTCCGTATTTTCCGTTTAAAAAGTTTAAGACTCCCCCAGTTCCCATGTTTGCACGCATTTCCGAACGGGACGATATTTTTTTCCTATCCCCCAACGAACCATTCTGACACGGACGTGGGGACGCAGAATAACCAGTGCAGGAACATGCCCATCCCGAACCAGAACATGAGGTGAAAGAGATACCGCCCTCCAAGGATCTCACTCGACACAAACGCGAGTAGAAACGTCCCCAATACGTCGACGATCGCCACATTAAAGAGTCTCAACGAATGGATCCCCTCTCCGGGTTTTCCCAATGCGAAACGGAATCGACACAGGTACATATATATGTTTATTCGGTGTTTTAGAAAAAAGAAAAGATCAAAGGACGAATCCATCGTCGCATCGGAATTCCACTCCATCTCCCGCGCGGGGGGGCTCGAAGATTTCGATGTGATCACAACGCGGACGATGCATCATGAGAGGAGAGATTCCAGATTTTTTTCCACCTGAAACAGGACCGTATCATTGAGATGTCTCTCAACTATAAATTCTGACACCCTCAAGAGATTGTCCGGTTGTCTCGTTATTTTTTCCTCGCTATCGTCGATCATGATGGTATTCGTCTCGTTCCACGACGGAAACTCTTTCCACACCCTCGTCAAATCCTTGATGGTCCCAAAACCGGGACCCGGTACCTCTTCGCATTGTTCCCTGCTGTATCGAAATTCGAGGGGTATATCGGAAAACACGCGATTCACGATCGCATCGGCATTGACACCGATACACGAGGTCCACACGGCCACTCTGATCATCGGATGATCCTTTAGGAATTTGAGGAATCTGAACATCCCGGGTCTGAAATAGACGTATTTGTGTCTCGCCCTGAAATCGTAACGATAACCTTCCTTTCTCTTGTGGGTGCTCTCGAGGAGCACCCCGTTGAGATCCAACACGATCAGAATGACGCCCTCCATTTTCACTATTTTCCGCACAATTATCGCACCCGACCGGACGCGACGATGTAGATTATCGCCCCTATCAAAAGGGCCAAAACGGTCGCGAATATACCGTAATTCCTCTTCTCTTCACGGGTCGACCGCATCGTCTGTCTCCTGAATCTGTCCCTGATGATCCTCCTCTGCGAATAATCGTACGGGGGTGCGGTGGAATAGTCCGCACCGTTGAGTATCTTTACAGCGGTACCAAAGTAATCGTCCCCCGGACCCGAACATCTGCATTTCGAAACGTCCGAGACAAAATCCGCCAAGGTGATCATATGATTTTATTTTCATCATTCGATAATATTCATCCGTTTCATTACCAAAATATTTAATAATTAACTTTTTGTATCGTCAGGAACACTCCCCATGATACCCCCCCCTTTTCAAGTCGATCAGTTGGATGAAGAGGAAAAACTCGCAACCGAAGACGCGCATCAAGAAATTATAGACGGATCAAGTTTAGACCTTCTCGATTCGGTATTCGATCATTTCATAACTGCACCCGGAGTAGGACGGCACATTTCCGCGTGCTTGAAAGCGCTTCGATCCCCGGAAATTACCTTTTCTACCAAAGGATTCAAGTACAGGCGCTTCGAAATCACTTACTTTGCTACGGTCGAAATTGCCGCGTACAGGTGCACCCCCACGTTGTCCGTTCGTCTCTACGGAGATGTCTTTCCTCGTCCTCTTTTCCCCGTCGACCACCCAAGAGGATTGATTCAAGCGAGTGCGTATCTCCAACAACGACTTTCGGTCGTTTCCAAGTTCCACGCCGAGTCCACACAGAAGACACCAATCGTATTCTACTGTCCAGAACCGGAAAAAATCGAATTGGTTTCGTCCAACGACGACTTTAGGGTTTGTATCACTTTTGAAGGCGCAGAACCCGATCTGGATCGAGCATATTGTAATTGAACTCGTCAAAAAATAGAAAGGGGAGATGAGGTCGGATCCTCGCAGGACAGATCGATTCTGAGGATAACCGCGCCACTTCGTCGTACGTTTTCATAGATCGTTTTCTTTTGAAGATACGGATCACGGGCGATTCATCTATGATGGGAGACCAAAGTCGCAGTATCCACACCAAATCGTTCCTCCCGGTGATCGTGACGAAGACGTATTGCTGCCTCGTCGAACGCGTCCTATATTACGACACGGCAGAACGAGTGAACGAGAAATTGAACGCATGGTTAAACGAATTTGGCGATAAAATAGAGATCGTCAACTTGGAATACAGAAATCACGAATACCACAATTTCTACATCCAGGACGCCTCGATCACCGTTCGATATCGGTTCACGGAAATAAAAAGTGTCGATTGAGGAAAAACATGGAAAAGTACATGGCCATGGGTGTCCCCGTGGCCTCGATCTTACTCGGATCGACGATCGGTCACCTGACATCGCCATCGAAGAAGGTCATAACCGCCCTCCGTCACCTCGCATCCGGGATCGTTCTGGCTGCCCTCGGGTCGGAACTCGTACCCGAGATAATCGCATCAGAGGGTACGGCGGAGAGAACCGCATCCGTGGCCGGATTCGTCGGAGGTGCACTCTTGATGATCCTTATGAAAACGATGCTGTCATCCAAGAACAAAAGTCGCAGTCTGGTGGCCGCGTTGGCCTCCGATTTCTTTGTAGATGCGGTGCTCGTGGGGATGACGCTCGGACTCTCAAAGGGAGGGTTCATGGTCACCGCCGCATTCAGCGCAGAGATGTTCGTATTGAGTCTGACCATGGCATCCATGGTGGGAGTAGAGGGGATCAAGGATACGGGAATATTGATAGCGTCCGTGATCGCCGGTCTAATCCTGGGTTACTCGACGTCCTCGTTCCTCGAGGGTTCGTCCACGATGAAGGGACTGATGGCCGTGGGTGTGTCCGTGATCATATGGTTGGTCACGGAAGAGCTCCTGGGCACGTCAACCCCATCGTCGCTGGACCCCAGAATCCGCGCCGCCATGACCTTTTTGGGATTCGGGGTCGTGACATTTTCCGAGTGGTTATGATCATTTTATTCGAGTCTCGGAAATCTTGTCCGCGAAAAATAGAACCAGATTCTCGTGCCCACCCCAACCCGCAAAGAGTTTGCACCGCTGGAATTTGTTCGCCCCCAGGTAAATAAAGAAACGGATCAGATCCTCGTGTCCACCCGACGACGCCCCTTCCATACCCTGATCCCAATCGTTCGCCCCCCGTTCGATAAAGAAGAAGACCAGATCCCAGTGTCCTCCCTCTGACGCTCCATTCATCCCATAATCCCAATCCAATGTCGAGTCGCACGCGCGTCTATTATCCGCCGCCGCTTTTTCGATAAATAATTGAACCAGATGCAAATGACCCCCTTTCGCCGCCGCTTTCATCCCACCGTTCCAGAAATTTGCCCCCAGGTCTATAAATATATTGACCAGATCCTCGTGTCCTTGCTCCGCCGCCCCGATCAGCCACACGTCCCACTTTTCATCCACATCATTTTTCATGAAAAAATAGACCAGGTCGGTGTGCCCCCCGTGCACCGCTCCATCCATGCCCAATTCCCAATACTGATGATTACCTCCCTCCCAGACCGATTCCGAGAAAAAGTGGACCAAGTCCGTGTGTCCTCCCTTCGCCGCATCGTATATTTGCCAACCATCCGAACATATCGTCTTTTTTTCTTCCAATTTCGGATCCGCCATCTCGTGTAACGCTCGAAAATGACGGCACGTGTCAGAGAGGGCGCACCGATCCCGCCAAGCGGGAATAAACCCGTAGAGATATATATGCAATTCTGTCGGTAGAGTGTTCATAGATAAAGAATGCGAAAATGCTGATATTTTATTTCAGGAAATCTCGTAGAGATATCAACCGAAAATATAGTAGATTGACAAGGCGATGAAAATAAAAAAAGGAGGGATCGACGGGTAATTTCCATCGGATATGCAAGAGTCGCATCCAAGTTGCTCGCAGAGTACTCGAAATTCTGGAAATTGGCACCCCGGGATCCTCAGGATACATTCCTTTTCCCATTCGAGACATCTGCACAACTGTTTCGTAACGTCCTCATATCCGGCAGCGCAGGCAGAGTGGGCTTGAAGACATCCGGCCCGTTTTTCGAGGTCACAGGCCGTTGTCAAAGACGTTACGGATACAATCACGATCAGTATAGGGAGGAGGATGACGTCGCACGATCTCCTCATCGATTCTATGAGACTCACAGAACATACGACAGTTTTGATGATTTTTCGTCGAAATTCCTTCATCGGGAGCGATACCGACGCCAAACGAGATTGACGATAAAGATGACAAAAAATAAAAGGATGAATGCGGACACGACCCACGTAAAGTTGTCGGTGTTGGACCCCTTTTCGTCGCTCGAGACTGAAACGCGATAACCCGGGTCGTTCATCAATTCCCCGTTTACCGCCACGTCCCTATAACTCTGATAATTGTCACATCGATTGTACCCCAAACCCCCAGGACCCGTGACCCATTTACACGAGAGACCAAAGTTGGAAGGCTGACAGTACGGAACCCCCCCGATGTATTCCGGGCAACACGGAACCTTCACCCCTCGACCGGGCAACGCGGTGGTCTTTGCTGGAATATATGCCCTCTGAACCCCCTCTCTCTCATGACATTTTCCTTGGTGGGTCCTCCCGAACGGACACGACTTTACGGGATCCCCATGCAGAGGAGCCAAATCGTAGCTCTTTACCATCTTCTGATTTTTCTTTTTCGAGAGAGTTCAGAAAAAAATCAACTCTCATACTTTATTCGTATCTCTGACAGACGTTGTGGAGTGAATCCTCGCAGTTCAGATACACTGACCAACTCGACCAGCATGGGAACCGTGCGGGCATCAGAGATAATATTCCATACCTTTTGGTCGTCTTCACTGAGTGACAGCATATCCCACAATCGAGCCAAACCCTGCATATCTTGAGCGACTCCGATCCTCCCCGGGGTTTGGTCCCACAACAATTCCATCAGACGTATCGACATCTTTACCCCCACTCGACGAAATTTAAGACTACCCAATCAACGCGACACCTCCGTCACATCTCGAATTTTCGATGAAATTTCGCAGACTTTCTCTCTCTCTCCTCTCTCCATAAAAATGACTCTTTCGAACGATAAAGAAAACCCCTCAATGTTTTTTGATTATAATTTTAATCACATCCAACTCGATCACAATTTGATCCCCCCCGACGACGAGTTCACCCCCTGTATATTTACCCTGGATTCCCTCTGTCTGCCCCAACTAAAGATCCCCCCGATTCGACACAACCCTCTAAAGAACCACTGGGATAATTTGTTTAACGACATTGAAAAGATCATCCTCTCGTGTGAGAACAAATTGAAAAGGAACGATGCTCACCCCGAGGTGAAAACGCTGCACATATTCGCATTGTGGATAAATAAAAAGCTCCGGAAGCATTTTGAATAAATCATCCCACCGGACACCTTTCCCGGTCAAAAAAAGTCAAAACCAATGTGAATTCACATTAGACGAGATTTACGAGAAAATTCATCATTTTGATTGAAAATAAAAAAAAAAGTATTTCACCCATCATCTCTCCCTCCCTCTCCCTCTCACACCTCCTCATCCGCCCAGAAACCCTATCAATGGATCCGTTAGATTCAACCCTTCCCCCGGGTATATATTCAATCATAGATGATCGCTCTAAGAAACGAATCGTAAATGCGGTGATCGGGAACAATTGCAAACACTTTGACCGACCATGTGATAGCGATTCACTTAGCCAAGTTATCTCCTGCTATATATGCAATTATCCCTTTCAATATTTCGTGCCGTGTCGCGACTTTCAAAAGAGACTGAACAGAACCAATCATTCTCATATGTCATTCACCGTGAAACCTTCCCAAAAACGCAAGCACTCCCACTCACATCCCTCGACCGACACCGATGCCGATGCACAGGAACCGGCACCCGACCCCTCAACAACTACAAAGATGAAGCAACTCGAACAAGAGGTGTTTGGATTATTGAAAAAAATCGAAAAGTTGGAAACCGATGCAGAATCTGCAAAGAAGAACAATCTACGAAAACGCGACGACCCAATGAAAGATGACTGGACTCGACTCTATTATAACATATGCAGATTGATCCCCAATTTGGAGACAAAATTGAATAACAAAACCGGCTTGTCAAACCCAGAGGAGATCAAGACCTTTTGCAACTTTTCGAACGAGATCAAAAAAATGCTGATCGAGGAGAGACCCCAATATGCCGAAGAGATGGAAAAAAACTTTCTCAGCAGGATGAAGAATGAAAGGGAAAGGTATCGCAAGAAACAAAAGACCCACGTCGATGTTGTATAATATCGAATAAACTTTCTCAAGCGTTCGTTCCGGTATACCTCATTATTTTGTTGCTTCTTTTATCGAAAAAAAGTATCCACACGAGACATGGATATGGACACACTGAGACAGACCTTTTTCGACCTCTCACTGTTAAAATCACCCGAGGGGACATGTCTTCAGATGGCATATCATATCGCGATGAAGATCGTGGACCCCGATATCGATATATCGGTATCCAAGGGTGGAGAGATTCATCTCTTCTGGCACGAAAGTCGCCTCTGCTGTACCGTCGAACCCGATAGAGTGATCATCCGATGCGACTTGATTCAAGAAGAATATCCCATTTCGAACGAAAAACGGGTGATTGAGAGGATAAATCATTTTATACGTAAACCACTCGATGTAACATAAATGTTACGGAATTTCCGGATTGGGAACGGGGGGCACGAATATATCCAATTCGGGAGATGTACAGCGATAATGTCTCCATTTGTAGCGTCTATTAACTTTATACGCCACGGTCATTCTCGGTATCGTAATGTGGTGCCTGCGATCCGAGCCAAACCGTATACATTCGCCACCACCCGATAATGACATTAACACCCCAGCAGCGACAACCTCCGAAACGACCTTTGATTTCATCGACTTTGATTGACGAAAAACGAAAAAAATACATTATTCATGATAACATTTCGTCGAAATTTCATCCCACGCGTTAATATCTCACTACTTATTTCCGCGGCAAAAGTTTAAATCACGCAAACAACTGACACATCATGGAGAAGTCCTGGAATGAAGCACTAAAAGAGGATAAATGGATGAGCTTAGCACCGTACATCAACTTGATCGAAGATAGTGACTTGAAACACCTCGAACAAGCAGAGCTCATCGACTTTGCCAAGCCAAAACACAAGGCCCTAATGAAGCTCTTCATCTTGAAGTACTTGGAGCCCTACTTATCCTCGCATGATCCATTTGGATATGATCCATTGGGAAATAGTACATGGGCGAGACTGCCGGGAGATACGACAAAACCCGACGCCAGTTCATTCCTCTCCGAAAAAAAACTCGATCTGCACGACCGCATTGTCCCTGAAGATTACAAAACAGTTGAAAGAGCAAAGCACACCATCTCTGATATCGCAGCCGAATTTGCAGGAAAAGCCATTGAACACTTGGACCTTTCAAACAACATCTTGAAGGAAGAAGATATGGAGACCATTGCCAAATTTTGTCTCCAGATCCCTAACCTACTTCAAGTGGACCTAAGTAACAACTGTTTTTGCGGAGAAGCACAAAAGGTTGAGAGTGCTCTCAAGCGCATTCTTGGTATCAAATCAGTCCGATTCGTCGACATTTCCGGCACTGATATGGTATGTTATAGACAAAGAATCTTCTTTAATCAACTTTGTGATGACGAACTAAAGAAGCTGATCTGGGTCCCTCGCAATTGGTCTCTAAATGGTAATGAAGGTTGGAAAGAAGTAATCGATGCAAGTCATCACGAGACTGTAATTTCAACTCACATGATCTTTTATTTATTCACAGGGAGTGAGGCTCTCAAATAAAGATTTTTCGACCACATTTCATTTCCAAACTTTATCATAACGATGGATACGTTACCGATAGAGCTACACGCCCTTATCTACGAATTTATCCCGGTATCAAAGATCGATGCACCCTCCTCATTTTACCGAGCCTGACGATAAGCCATGATTTGAATTCAATCCCGCATACCCCCAATGGTCTATCCATCCATGGAATTTGAAGTTAGTCTGACTCCGAAACATGTCCTTACGTAGAAAATTATCACGTGAGGGAAAAGTTCAAGTAGGGGTAACCGAAAAGTCTATGGATATTTGGATATTTGGACAAAAAAGGGAAAGGGTTCCCAAATTAGGATGACAAAAGAGTCCTCTGGATATCCGGATATTTTTGGACCTCCCCGTTTACCGTCACCCTAATCAAACATCACACGGTTATCGACAACACCCGGTAAACCCATATTCGATTCAACCGGTATCCAAATCATCCATCCATCCATGGAATTTGGAGTTGGTCTGACTCGAAACATGTCCTTACGTAGAGAATCATCACGTGAGGGAAAAGTTCAAGTAGGGGTAACGGAAAAGTCCATGGATGGATGGATATTTGGATAAAATAAAAAGGGGAAAGGGAACCCAAGTTTGGGTGACAAAAGAGTCCATGGATAATTAGATATTTGAAAAAAACCCCGTTTACCGTCACCCTTATCAAAACATCCCCCCGTTTTATCGACAACACCCGGAAAACCCATATTCGATTCAACCGACATCCATACATCCATCCATCCATGGAATTTGTAGTTGGTCTGACTCGAAACATGTCCTTACGTAGAGAATCATCACGTGAGGGGAAAGTTCAAGTAGGGG
>SDBT01012661.1_pt1 | contig 13551 bp, 20 predicted proteins | sample 2277101 | NCBI WGS metagenome assembly SDBT01 (sample SAMN10404973, study PRJNA504765) | marine sediment metagenome | isolation source: marine sediment core GS10_PC15, 103 cmbsf | place: Arctic Ocean: Southern Knipovich Ridge | collected 2010
GATCAATGGCATGGGCTGCAACTTTTGCCATATCATTGGTCAATTCATTCTCAGGAATAGGCAGTGCAGTCCCAGTAAACTTAATCTTAACTGGAGTAAAATTACTAATAGGCTGCAAAGCTCCAGCTCTTTTGGCATTTTCTCTTTCTTGGGCAGTTAGATCACCGCGCGAATGGATTATCCTATAACCATCAGATATTCCTTTATCAGCTGCCTCTGGATCTTTCGGATCATATGATCCTCTCTTTTCTCCATATCTAAGATCCATGACTTTAGTAATAGCTTTATCATCACACCTTGGATCAGAAGCACCTCCTCTAACCCAAGGAGACATTGCATCATCTTCGTCAATCAAATCACTTGTCTCATTCAAACATACAACACGTAATGTTTTGAGATATGCAGGAGTGACATTATCACGATCCATATTGAGCGGAACTTTCTGACATACATTATAGTGATATTTATCACCTGTAGCTACAACAGGAATGCCCATTTCATATATCGTTCCCTCTTCTCCATCCTCAGGCTCATAAATCTCTACTGTTGTTGTTCTTGTTGTATTAAATAAAACTCCGTCTTCTTTAGCACAAACTGTTGGAAGTTTAGATTCAAATGTCTTAACTGGTTCACGCCGTGGAAGTAATTCCTCGTTGATGTATGTTTCAATATTTTGCGGCGGAATCAATCTCTTTGTTATTTCTAAAGCTTGCTCATATTCATCTCTTTTCATTTTAATGATGCCGTAGAATTGGCTGCCTGATTCTCTACGCACAGCTTTGTTATGGCGACCATTACTGTCAAAAGCAACGGTGCCTTTTTTGGTCGAAATGACTGCTGATTCGCACAATGATAGAACCAGTTTTTCGCCCATATCAAAAACACCACGCTGTTCAGGGTTTCCTTTTTTTGGACTTTCCGCGAACAACGTATAGGCATGTTTCAGATCTTCAAATCCATCTGGATCGTCATCAGTCACGATTAAGGTAGCACATGGACGGTTTTTAATTGGTTCTAATGTGACATCAACTCGGGTTACATTTTGATCCCATGCATTTTGAATTAATTCTAAAACAGCAAAGCCTTTGCCTTTGCGCTCCAGGATCTTAGCCAATCCATTCTTATCAACCTTGAACCATTCCATGGATTCCATCGGTAACTCCTGTTCTGTAGAATATGACTCAAAAGCACTATACCATGAATACAACACATGTCAACCGCAATTCGCAAATCATTGTTCCTTATATTGTTCTTGACATTCATTCTAAATATGGCATAATAATGATAAGGCATATTAGCCTCGGAGAATCACCGTGAATGACTTCAAGAATCAGACAGAGACAATTGAACGTTGCAACAACTTCGTCATGAAAGAGATATCAAAAAGGATTAAAGAACTTCTTGATGACATTCCAGATGAGATAAATATTGAAGTCAGTATCGGATGGGGATTTAATAAAAAATGGGTTGAGATACGTCATAACGACGGAAATGCTAGTATAAAATTTAGGCGTCGTTGTTATTGGAGCTGGATTACCCCATCAACTCCAAAACATTATTTATTTTTGCGAAAAAATTGGAGAAAAATAACCCAAAAAATAAACAAGCAGCTTAACATAGAGTGTAAAATGGCATGGAAAAAAGCTCAAGATATGAATGCAGTGATATCCGTAGCGCCTCCATCTGTGGCACAATTTCTTAAAGATTAATTAGATGGAACCGGAGAATCACCGTGAATGACTTCAAAGATAAAGTAGATTCAATTAAAAACTGCGACGACTATATTAAAAAACAGATGAGAATAGGGATTGAAGAACTTATAAATAAAATTCAAGGTGTTCCAGAAATTGAATTAAGTATCGGATGGGGATGGAATAAAAGATGGGTTATGATAGGTCGTCTTTCTTATGGCAAAAAAGTAATAATGCTAACTAAAGGCAGGTTTCATGGATATATTCATCATTGGTTTTCCCCATCAACTCCGGAACATTACAAATTTCTGCGAAAAAATTGGACAAAAATAGCCAAAAAAATAAACAAACACCTGGACAGAAAATTTAGAATAGCATGGAAAAACGCAGTGAGTATGGAATCCGTGATACGCCGTAGATTCATCTTTCAAGAACAAGAATCTCTGGAGAATCACCGTGAATGACTTCAAAGATCAATTAAAAGCAATTAATGATTGCAAAAAATATGTAAAAACTGAACTAAAAACAAAAATTAAAGAACTTGTAGATCAGATTCAAGATGCCCCAGAAATTGAATTCAGTATCGGATGGGCATTCACCAAAAGATGGATCAAAATAGATAATTATTATAGAGATCGTCGCATAAGATTTAGCCAGGGTGTATTTAATCCACAGACTGATGTAGAATGGATTAATTCATCATCTCTAGAACATTATTTATTTTTGCGAAAAAATTGGGCAAAAATAATGAAGAAAATAGACAAACATCTCAGAAAAGAATTCAGACGAGAATGGGAAAAAGCGGAAAGTATAACAGATATAGCACAACCATTTTTGTTAGAGACTGATTCAGAAACAGATTCTAATTGTTGTATGGAAAATCCATGGACTAAATAGACAACATGATGGAGCACATCATGAGCATGCTAGAGCAAGCTTCTGCTGCTGCTAAATGCAGACAACACGTCAAACAGGAAATGATGCATCGAGTAGAATCTATAATAAAAGGATTCATCGATTTGCCAAAAATAACTGTCAGTGGGTGGTATTGGGTTTTTCATACAAACGGAACTTTTGAGTCTAGTTATTGTACAAAGGCCAAATCTATTCACCAATGTAATGATAAAGAAATAAAAGAACTAGTGAAAGTTTGGCCAAAAATTATACGCAAATTAAACAAAAAAATATCCAAAGAATTTAATGAATCTTGGAAATTAGCAATGCTAACTAATATGCCAGTATCATTTTCAGATACAGCAATAGAATTGCCAAAGATTAATGACTTTGTGCTACAAAGAGAAAAATATTTAAGAATAAAAGCACGTGCCATACTTGTTATTTTATTCTTATGCCTATTAATAGCTATGTCTATAATAGTATTAGTATTATAGACCAGGACAATATCATGAGCATGAGAGAACAGGTTACTGCTGCTGCTAAGTGCAGAGAACACGTTAAAGAGGAAATGGTACGCCTGGTAGATATCCTAGTAAAAGAATTCGAGGGTTTACCAGAAATTTCTGTAGGTGGAGATTGGCTCACTTGGAAGTTCCATACAAATGGAACATTTCAACAAAATGAACATTACGATCCTACATTGATATGCCACTGTACTGATCACGATATAGAGAAATTAGTGAAATATTGGCCCAGAATTCTACGCAAATTAGACAAACAAATAACCACCGAATTTAACGAAGCCTGGAAATTGGCAATGCAAACTAATATGCCAATATCTTCCAATGCGCCAAAACTTGAAGACTTTGTGGTGCGACATAGCATTGATCATTATCGAGCACCACGTAAAATATATCTTGCGTTGATATATATAGTATTATTGCTAGCTGGATATTATTTCGGACAATGCGTAACAGGGAGGTGACATGCTATGAGCATGAGAGAACAGGTTTCTGCTGCCGCTAAATGCAGAGAACACGTTAGAGAGGAAATGGTACGCAGAGTAAAAATTCTAATAGAAGAATTCGACGGTTTGCCAAACATTAAAATAAATAGCGTAGGGTGCGGTTGGTATTTCCATACAAACGGGACTTTTGAATCAAGCCAAACTACTGTTCCTAGTAATATCCAACAATGTGACGATTATGCAATAAAAGAACTAGTCAAAGTTTGGCCTAAAATTCTACTACTATTACATAAAAAAATAAGCGAAGAGTTTGACGAAGCCTGGGAATTGGCAATGCAAACTAATACAACATCTCCCAACATAAATGAGCCAAAAATCGATGATTTCCTAATACGACATAGCATTAATTCATACCACCACAAAAAAATATCAACAGCAAGAGCATATGTCACTGGAGCCCTCATTGGATCAGTATGGGCATCAGCAGCGTGGTTATTCATAAAGCATTGGAACCAACAGTGAAACAGAATTTTACTGTCCAATGGCAAGATAATCTTGAAAGATGGAACAATTTTAGCTTCCATATATTTAGATACCGAGCATTCATGAGAGCTACAAAAGAAATAAGCAAAAGATTGAGCGCCAAAAACTGGAGAGTTGTAGACAGCCAAAACGTAGAAGTACTCACATTGTATAAAGTTAAGTGGTAAATCATTGAAGGAATAACATGTCTTTCAAAAACAATCTTCAAGCCAAAATGAATGTTGTATCCGTTTTTCATAACCAGCTACGACGCGAAATGCAACAAAGGCTAGAAGAACTACTTGAAATATTCCCAAGAGAGAGAGTCTTTATCCGCATTAAATGGGGATTCCCTAGCCGACAAAGATGGCTACGAATTGACAAAGCAGTATATACTGAAGTCCAATTCTCTCTCTCGAAATATTCTTCATGCAATGACAGTTCCTTTATGCCAGTCACAAGTATTGATGATTATATGTTTCTATTGAAACATTGGAATAAAGTAATGAAGCAAGTACATAAAATAGTAAATGGAAAATTCAAAACAGCGCGAAAGTTCATCAGTGGTGCAACGTGGCCAGAACAAACAACTACTAAAGAGATGCAACTAGCTAAAGCTATTGGCATCGAATCTTTTGTAAAGCCAGAAAAGACTAAAAAAAAAATAGAAGCATCGTTCAGCAGGCCAACTCATGGACTAACTTATGAGATCGGAGCAGAAAAATTCATTAAATGCCTAGTATGTAATATAACTAGTTATCGCCCTGATGATATTAAAGATCTATATTGCAAGAAATGCAGTCGGTCCCACGTGAGAGCTAGTGGTCCAACATATAAGGTAAAATATGGAGAAAAAACATGCGACACCATCAAATGTTTGGTATGCAATAAAACTAGCTCTAATTCTAGTGATATCGAAAACTTATATTGCTCAAATTGCAATCAATATCATGGTCTAACTTATCAATTAATATGCGGAGGAAAAGAAATCATATGTTTACGATGCAACCAAATCAGCAATGATCCTGATGATATTAAAGATCTATATTGCAAGAATTGCGGTTCCCACGTGAGAGCTAGTGGTCCAACATATGAATTAGTATATGGTGACGAAAACAACATATGTGCCGGAATTAAATGCCTAGTATGCAACCAAATTAGCAATGATCCTGATAATATTAAACATCTATATTGCAAGTATTGCGGTCGGTCCCACGTTGGTTTGAAAATGGAAGTTATATAAGAAATGAATAGTTTTCTTGTCTCAATAGGAATTCTGGCAAAATTTATATGCTATTGGGTATATGCGTGGATTATCCTCACATGTACATTTCACAGAATGATAAAATCAGCGGAGAAAAAAAATGCCAATCTCAACTGAACATGATGTACGAACTGCTGTCCTTGATAGATTAAAAGAACAAACACAATCGGAATTGAAAAATGATCCAATATCCATTAAAGACGAAACATATTACAGAACAGAAAAAAAAGGAGTGACGCCAGATTTTTTAATACTCATAATGATTCTTATAGTTGGTTGCGCTATGGTTCTAGAACTACACTGGATATTTAACGAAATAAAAGAATTCAGAATCGAATTCATGAGAGAATTCATGGATGCTAACTTTAATATGGGATTAGACTAATGAGCTTAAGATATACATTATTTGGAATACCAGCAGATCTGGACGAATTTTTGGACAAAATCGAGAAACATAACTCACCATCCATAGATGTTTCAGTTGCAACTGAATGGCTCCCTCAAGGACCAGACGCTTTAGGCCTCCACGCGCCTAGATATGATTTACTTCTAACTGGCAAAAAAGCCAAATACAGAATCAAAGGTGGAGGCCATGGTACAGTAAATTTTGATATGAGTGGTTTTCATTGTACCACTAAAATAAATGATACATTTGGACAACATATGGACGCACAACGACAAGCAGAAGCAATTGCTGCGGAGAATGCCCGTCAATTAGCCGAAGAATTGAAACAACGAACTGGATTACAGGTGACAGCCAATGGATAATGAACAAAAATGGAAAGACCCACTCGCATCTTTTGATCAATCACTGGAACTGCTAATAAGAAGTTTTCCAGCAGCCCTATTCTCATTCTATAGCAAACTAAAAGATGAAGGATTTTCAGAACACCAAGCATTTGATCTGACCAAAGAATGGCTGCAATCAATGAGCCCAAAAAAACTATAATTTCGCGCAAATACAAAAAATCTACAGGATTAATAGAGCATAAAACAACAATAGATTATATGAATGCAATTAATAATTCTGGCAAACACGACTATACGATCCTTATACACTAATTAACCAAGGAAATGAATTATGATTAATGTTGGAATAATAGTACCTACATGGCACTATTTTGATGATCCATTGAAACTTCAACCATTACATGAACTTTATTATGCTACAGTACTAGAACATTTATATAAAGATAAAATTAATGTAGAAGTTATTGATTTGCGACAAATCAGACAATTACATGCCGACATCTCTTATGAAACTGTTTGCAACCTAACACCACAATGTGATATTTATTTTTATTGGATAATGAAAACAGCAGACTATGATGAAATTATCACTATCAAAAAATATCTACTAGAAAAATATCCAAACTCTAAACACATCGCAGGAGGAACTCATATACAAAGCACTTATCAAGAAGAAGAATTCGATTTCGATTCAATTATTATCGGGGCTGGAGAACAACCATTATTAGATGCAGTCACAAGATTGTCTAAAAAACAAGAATTTCTTAAAGTATATGACGGCGGATGGAGCAACACAACACTAGAAGACTATCCATATCCTCTAAGATATTACCTACCAAAAAAAGCCATAGTTAATAAATCTTTATTCCTAAAATATGAACAAACTCTTGGCACTAGTACATTATTCTCAAGAGGATGCCCACTAAGATGCACCTTCTGCGTTTATAACATCCCTAGAGAAGTACACTACCGAAGTAAAAATACCATAAAAGAAGAAATTCAATATTTGAAATCCGTTTACAGAGTAAAAGCAATAAACCTTAGAGATGAAAACTGTATCCCATTAAATAAAACTGTAGCTAAATACTTTATGGAAGCACTAGGAGAATCAAACATAATATGGAGAGGACAAACATCAGTTATTGCAGATGAACCTATGGTAAAATTGGCAGCAGACTCTGGATGTAAAGAATTATCCATAGGAGTCGAAAGCGCATCATTAAGAGTTCGTGAAATAATTAAAAAGCCTCTTAGTAAAGAAAAAATTAAAGTTATGATAGACTCATGTCATAAGTATAATATTAAAGTTAAAATGTGCTTAATATTTGGACTCCCAGGAGAACCACAAAACATTTATGACAATACAATACAGTTTATAAAATATATGGAACCTGATTATGTCGCTGTCTCTGGATTATGCCCGGTGCCTGGCTCTGCTATTTATAAAAATGCCGAAGAACATGGCATATCATATATAGATAAAAACTGGGAAAAACATGCACACTTAATGGGAAGGTTTTCAAATTCTGAAGAACATGGATTACCATTCGAATATAATCAACGAAATAAATGGGGAAAAACTCTTACTAGAGATCAAATAGCAAATAATGTTTTTAGTTTGCAAAACTATCTAAGAGAAAAAGATATGATCTACTAACAGAGGACGATACTATGATACATGAAATACTAGATATTTACCAATCATTTAATACTAGTGAATTTGACAAACTTGAACAATGTGAAACTATGTGGGAGCAATATCTTAAAGAACCAACACATATCACAGATAAAACATTAATATTAAACAAAATAACAAATATACAAAAACATCTTGCTAATATCTCTGTCAAGATGATACAAACACATCGAGCATATAAAGCATACTGTCTACTTACTTCAATATGCTCTCATGTATATTATAAAGAAATAAAACTTACACCAGAAGAAAATGAAATGGTTGCCAATCTCAAAAATCAACTCTACTTTTGTTTATCTGAGAAACAAAGAGAAATATTATATAACAAAAGCTTTAAGAAAATCTTCGATGATTTAAAAATATATTGTGAAAAACTAGGAGAAAAATATTCACATCCTCCTGTAACAGTTCGAAAAGATTACGTTACAGGAGCTAATATGTTAACTAATCAAAAATTCTATCCATGTTTTACTGATGAAACACTAGAATCTATTTCTAATGCATTTGCAGAAAGTAGATTAGATCTAATTCTGAAAAAATATTATTCTTCGAATTTCTGCGTGTTCAATGTACGAGCATGGGAATATTCATATAATAAAAAATTTAAAGTAGGAGCACACTACGACGGCAAGAATGATGGCACTGGATTACCTCAAAAAGTAACTAAAATAATGTTCTTTGAAGGAGATATAACACCAAATCATGGCTGTTTTGAAGCACTAGCACATGGTAGTAAACATAACGTAATATTTCAAGTGCTTGGCCATAATCCTGCCATCTTAGTAAATTCAATAGCTTGCTATCATAGAGCAAATGCACCAAAAAGGGGATATATTAGAAGAAATATAGAACTCACTATATATCCATACCTTATGCCTGAAGAAAAAGTCTTTGTGGACGGTGGACTGTGTTCCGGAATGCCTTTCAATCCTTTTGCTCATGATTTATGGCAAACACGTCTATATGACCCGCAAACATTAATCGATGCCTGAATAAAAGCCGTCACATACCAATGATATGGCATATGACGGCCCACTTAAGGAGATAGCATGAGAAAGAACAAGCTCATACTACCTTTTCGCATTTTTTATTTTTCTACGTTTTCTACGTTTTTTACATTTCTAACTGATCAGTACTCTGAAGACTGTCTTGAACCATCTCAATCGCTTTGCAATGACCCTCGTTAGCTTCGGCCATGCTACAATATCGCCATTGCTCCTGATCCAATGGACCTCCAAAAATCATCGTCTCAAATAGAATTGGAGGGCCACTACCATGACAATGATCCATGCCTAGAAATACAGTTGAAACCCTTACATCACCGAAGGAATTTCTCCACAGTAAACGATCTTCCTTTTCAAAGTATCTGTGCCAAACATCCATGTCCGGCTCGGGTACTGGCTTGCCATTCTGCAAAATAAAGAAGAACGGTTTCATCTTAATCAAATCATCTTAAATGTATAATATACTAAAGGAGTCATACTGCAATGCCTTTAGGTGAAATATCTAATATTATTCTGCTAGAAGGATACGTTCCTAACCAAGATGCATGGTCCACAACTATACAATATATAAAAGGAACATTCCTAAATCAAGTCATCGCCATATTCAAAGGATGCGACCTACTATGCTCTATTGAATCAGAAGATGAAATGTGCGTCATTCCATTAAGTAGTGGAGCAAGCGAAAAAATAACCATCGAAAATGACGGAAATGATCAAGAACTTACAATAGAACTAGAAGCTATAGATATTACAAAAGATCCACTAATAACTTACTTCGGAATATCTATGATTAATATGATACCAACTGCTATCGCAGAATCTGATATAAAACTTGCATATTATCCTAAAAGACCAGGATTTACCATTACTTTCGATTTCACTTATGCACTTGTTGTTGCAAGCGGAATAGAAAAATACCAATCTAAAGAAGTACAAATTAAATACGCAGATGGAACTATCGTAACTGTTAAAAAATCAACTTCTAATTTTCTATGGATAAGAGATAAACTCTATTGTAATTTACCATCAGGACAAACATGTGCTATGAGATTCAGATATAGTACCAAAAATGATACACTAGATTGGTGCAACTGGTTGTCGTTTACGCCGAAAAGAAAAATGACTCTCTAAATGAATTTTCGCGGAAAATAATTAAAAAAGGGGGCAACATGATAGTATTACAACATATAGGGAGTTATATATAAGGACGATACCAATGCTAAGAATATCATCGACGAAATTGATCGAATCGCAAGGCATGCCACCACAACAGCCACAGCAACAGCCACAGTGGAGCGATCCCACGACGCAGGGGGTACCTGGCGGACCTGACCCACTGAATGCATCTTTTAAGCCAGGGATGCAGGTGGTTATCGAGGCAGGACCAGGAACTGGTCAAAGTGGCGTTATCTCTCAATCTGATCCACAGACAGGCAAGCTTGTTGTTACTCTAACCAATGGGCAGTAAATTAATACGACTGTGAGTGTAGTAGTTGCGACTCCTCCTGGATGGCAGGATTCGCCGCCTATAACATAATTTCGCGGATAAATAAAACCTACCTCGATCTTACTAATAATTCATTATGCCCTACCTTACTATGCCTCCTAAAATTACTATTCTTAGATAAAAACTTATTAATGATCTGAGTAGATCCACGACTAGGATGATTTACTATTATCTTACCACCATTACGCACATACTTACTATGCCTCATTATGTCTTTGTAAAAATGCCAACCATCTAGAAACAATAAATCTATCTTACATCCATTCCAGGTATATTTGCGACTATCAGCCGTAATTATTCTATATTGCTTGCGACTTACACTGAACAATTTCGCCAACTTAGCAGTAAATACTTTGTATTTCGTCTCAATGTCTAATGAATATACCTTGATATTCCTATTAGCACGACACATCAAAATCATCGAACCTCCATATTTTCTCCCAATCTCTAAAACAATACCACCATGTCTAATACGACGAACATGATTACATAAAAAGTGTATGTCTTCCTTTTGCTGTTTACATAAACGAAGACAAACTAGAAAATTAGTCAATTTAACTAAGTTGAATTTTAATGCAGGCTTGATCTTGCGACTAGACACAATGTCAGAAATGAAACGATACTTGCCTCCTCGACGCGCTACATCCTTTTTTATATACCTGGCGTAATTCACTATATCTTATTACCCAATACCCATAACGACAAATAAGACAATTTGCCAGTTGCTAATCCAATACAACGATCGCCAGCTCCATAATATAAAAACAATTTATTGCCATCCAACGCATAGCCACAAGGAAATACCACATTCCCTACATCACCTAACATCTCATAATCTGCCTCAGGACCAAAAAACCACTGACCACTTCTAGCAATACACTTACTAGGATCATCTAAATCCAATAATGCAGCACCACACCTATACAGACAACCACCAGGAGTATCTCGACTGCTGTGATAAATCATTAACCAGCCCTTGACTGTCTTGATTACTGGACAGGCACAGCCAATCTTTCCACCATCCCAGTAACGATCACCACGACCCTCTAGGAGCTGCTTGTGTCCGCCCCAGTGGATTAAATCAGGACTATAGGAGATCCACATGCTCGCATTGCCTGAGGCAATGACAGGACGATGTACCATCACCCATTGATCGTCTATACGACTAGGGAATAGAAACGCATCTTTATTTTCCGCGAAAAATACCTGACCTAGACGATCCCATTTGTAAAAGTCCTTAGTTAATGCTATTGATACACCAGGACCAAACTTACTACATGACGTGTAACAAACCGCATACGCCTTCTCTTCCTCTAACCATGTAATACGTGGATCTTCTATCCCGCCTACTTCATCATCTCCCTCAGGTAATAAACATGGCTCACTATCTATCTTCCATTTACTAATACCATCTGATGATATAGCATTGCAAAAGTGCGACATCCCAGAATGATCTTCACAGCGACATAACAGTAAAGTCTTACCTGAATCTAATTTTACCACTCCAGGATTAAACACAGAATTGATCTTATATGGCCATTGATCAGGACTTAATATAGGATTGTCTTTAAATCTAGTAAATAGATCAGACATTTAACCCTTCATTTCTAACGCTACTAAACGAGCTTCTAATTCCTCTAAACGCTCCTCAACACTCTTAGGACTATCAGGTATATGATCAGGTATCTCTAAATTACCAGCATTATCACTCTGCATGCTGCTTAACATCTTATCTACATCAATTAACCCAAAACCAGTAAACTCATCTTTGCCTAAATCTCCCATGTCAATAGCTGTCTTACGTAAATGCTCCTTGATATCTTCAACGCCGTTTATTGGTGTGCCTCCACCAGACTTGCGATGCTTAGATATTATTAGTGCAACAATACCAGCAGCCCATGGAGTCGCCATACTTGTACCACTCATGGACTGGTATTGATTTACTGGAACTGTTGATAATATGTCTACGCCAGGAGCCATAAAGTCTAACTTCTCTCCAGTCTGACTAAACTCTGCTCTAATATTATCCTTATTCAACGCTCCTATTGATATCGTCTCAGGATAACGTCCTGGGTAGTCTAATTGATGTATATTACCAGAATTACCTGCTGCACAGATTATAGGTATACCTTTTTTGTAAGCATGACGTACTGCATCATGTAATCTGTCATAATAATCAGAACCACCTAATGACATCGAAATTATATCAACCTTTTTGCTCACTGCTCGCATAATTCCTGAAATGATCCACTCATATGTACCAGAACCATCATCGCCCAATACCTTCATTGCCATAATCTTTGCTTTAGGAGCTACTCCAACTATACCAATTGTATTGTTATTGGCACTAATGATTCCACTACAATGCGTACCATGACCATCACGATCACTAAAATCTTTCTTGTCATTAGTCGTGAAATTAATACCACTAGGAACGCTACCTTGTAAGTCTTCATGATCTGCTTGACAACCTGTATCAAGAACAGCAATTGTGATATCTTCGCCTTCCGTCTCTAACCATACGTCCGGTATGTGATGCGTAGAGATTTGATAACCAACAGTCTGTGACAAACTATGAATCTGACGCACAGCTTTGCGAGTTACATCTGGTAAATGTGCTATATATCTCATAATAGGGAGATATACAAAAACACATTATTTTTTCCTCCGCTTTTTTTAATACTGTGTAATTAATAAGAAAAAAGGATACAATTACCACTATAACGTATTATGAAGAATTGGAGGCAAATCTAATGCTCAAAGTGACTAGCCAACTCGTAGTAAAAGCACATGATGACAATAATGATGAAGACGAATATTGCTCATCATGCCACGGCTCAGGTCAATGGCGATCAGAGAAAGGCTGGCACTCATGTAGTAGCTGTCGTGGCAAAGGCAGGAAACAGAAAAAGGATACTGGACTGTCAGCAGACGAGATGCGGGCTGATGAATGGGATGGTGCTAGTGACGAAGAACGAGCTTAAACTATTCAACAATTCATATACAGTAAAAAAGACGATGAACCTACAACAATCGGCCTCGCCAAACAACACGCAACCGAAAGACATAAAATCCATCGTCTACTGAGAATCAACCCTGCTAAGGGCATATCACCAAGTATACTTCGACTAATACATCTGTCAATACAAAAAAAACGACCCTTTACGGGCCGTTTTGGGCGTTAGCTTAAGCTAAATTTGGTGGTATACCACTACACCAGCTTCATATCCCCTCTCAACCAGAACATGGAATT
>SDBT01012662.1_pt1 | contig 13550 bp, 18 predicted proteins | sample 2277101 | NCBI WGS metagenome assembly SDBT01 (sample SAMN10404973, study PRJNA504765) | marine sediment metagenome | isolation source: marine sediment core GS10_PC15, 103 cmbsf | place: Arctic Ocean: Southern Knipovich Ridge | collected 2010
TGTTGGACCCTCTTTATAAGAATCCGCCGAAATTTGCATACCGAACTAAACATGCGATGAACACATTGGAAGATTCTAACAATCAACTTATTCAGCACACTGGCTTTGGACGGTTTATGGCGTATGAAGTTGTCACAGATCTACGGCACACACGATATCTCGATGCCGCGCCAGACATAATGACTTGGGCAAATCCTGGTCCTGGTGCGGTGCGTGGAATTAACCGTATACTTGGGCTGCCGGTCAAGCTGAGCCAGCTTGGCAATGTCGCCGCGTATGTTGATATGATGAGGAAATTACTTGATCACAAAGAGGCGCAGCGTTTGGTGTATCACGGTTTCCCAAATTTGGAACTCCGGGATATCGAACATACCCTGTGCGAGTTTGATAAATATGAGCGGGTGCGTAAAGGTGAAGGAAGACCGCGGGCAAAGTACCAGAGGACTGACTAATGGGTAGGCTCAAAGAGATCCAAATATTTATTCATACCTACGGTCGCCACGATTGGCAGAAGACTTTGCAGTATATTACCCCCAATATTCAGGAACGGACTTGGCTTGTTGTTCAGAAACGCGAGGCACATCTTTACAGCTGGCCACGCTTGATGGTCTTGCCAAAGAAGATCAAGATGCTCAGTCCGACCCGGCAGTACATTTTAGAAAATGCAAAGAAAAATAAGATTGTCATGTTGGATGATGATCTACTTTTTTTGCGCAGGATATCTGAGGGCGATTGGCATCTTAGAAACTGCAAGCCTGATGACATGGGCGCGATGTTCAGAAAAATTTCAAGACAGTTGGATGTTTATGCTCATGTTGGCATCAGCCACCGTATGGGAAACAACCGACATAAGATGATACGTTTGAACAACGTGCGAATGAATGGCGTCATTGGATACAACAGAGAAAGGGTGCTCGCTGCTGGCGTGCGGTTTGACCGGATAGATCTCAGGCAGGATTTCGATATTACATTGCAATTGTTGCGAGCTGGTTTGCCGAACTTGGTGAATGTTGAATTCGCGTGGGATCAATCACGCGCATCGAATTCTGCTGGCGGCTGTTCCAACTATCGCACCCCAGAATTGATGGCTCGTTGCGCCCATGAACTTGCCGAGTTGCACCCGGGATTTGTTAGGGTCGTAGAGAAAGAGACCAAGACTTATGCTAAGCAAACTGCCGCGACGGCCTGGAAAGGGTTCGGCGGCACCCGCACAGATGTCATAGTGTATTGGAAAAAGGCATTCGATAGTTTTCAGAAGGGAAAGTAAGATGCATGTAATCCACGTGAAGAATGTCCATGAAGCGTTGCCAGCAGGTGTTCATCATCTCCAAAATTATGGCGTGCGTGAGGAGTCCCGGCCTGGGAAGGTGCTAGTTGCACCGACGCCGGTCATGACGGTGTACGATAGTCCGCTAGAGCGCGTGATGTTTTGGAAAGAACGAGACGCCAATCCGTTCTTTCATTTGATGGAATCTTTGTGGATGTTGGCTGGCCGAAATGACGTGGAATGGATCGTCAGATTTAACAGCAACATGAAACAATTTTCAGACGACGGTGTTATATTTCATGGGGCATACGGACATCGTTGGCGCGAACACTTCATAGCCGATTTGGGTGTCGATCAGTTGGAGTATGTGGTTCGTCTCTTGACTGCTAATCCCAAAACGAGACGTGCAGTTATTCAGATGTGGGACGCGCCAGTTGATTTGTATGTCAATGAGCGACCAAAAGATATTCCTTGCAACACGCATATTTATTTGCAGGCTAGAACCGAAGGCTTAGTCTATGTTCTGGACATGACGGTTTGTTGTCGCAGCAACGATATGATTTGGGGTGCCTATGGTGCGAACGCGGTGCACTTTTCAATTCTGCAAGAATATTTGGCGGCGAAGCTGGGTTTGCTTGTTGGAAAAATGTATCAACTCAGCAATAATTTTCATGCCTATGTGGATGTCTTTGAGAAGGTTGCTATTTTGGATAGTGAGACACGTAATCCTTATCGGAAAATGGATCACAATCCTTATTTTGACAATGGCGGTGCACGTTCTATTCCGCTGGTTACAAATCCCAAGACGTTCATGTTTGAGTTAGGGGAATTCATCGACAATGAATTGCCGCACGATACTGAGGATCTATTCGAGTACGAAAATAAATTTTTGGTCTACGCAGATATCCTTCGCCGAGTATACCTGGAGTACAAGGAGACGAAGGATGCTGACTTGGCGTTAAGATCAATGGGTTATCTGTTTAACAAAGTTGGTATTAAACGCTGGGATTTTCAGATGGCAGCCAGTGGATGGATGTGGCGGAGAGTAGATCCCGATGGTTGATTGGGGAACTGCCGCAGACATCGAAATTTTGGGTCGCGCTATCCATGCGGTGGCTGATGCCAACATGAGCATTGAACAACGTGCGAATGAATGGCGTCATTTTTTGCGTTTCAACATTTTGAAGAAGGAGAGTAGAATGTCACACTACATGGACAAAGACAGATTGGCACGTTTTCTAAATCGTCTTTTTGAAATCACTAAGCAGGATATCAAGACGGTCTCTCAGAAAGACCAGGACTATGGTGGTTCTTGGAAAAAGTATGGTGGCGTCGGCGCATACTTCAATGTTGCGCGAAAGTGGGATCGCATTGAGGCTATGGTCAAAGGTATTAGAGAAGTTGATCATGGCTCACACATTGTGACGGCCCCTCAGTATGATCTGTTTGGACATGTCCAGGCGGATCCTAGTCATGATGGTCTCATAGAAAGTATCCGCGATCTGCGTGGGTATTTGCTGCTGGTTGAAGAAGAACTCATGGAGTTGAATATTGTCGATGAGGAATTCACTGGCCACTATGACAAGCAAGAGGACAACTGATGATACGTGAAGAACTGATATCGACTTTGGAACTGGCAGCTTTGGCGCTTGGTCCTGATGATAGCGTCTTCGGCGGATTTTGGTTTACCGACAGAAGTGTGCTGGCTCATAACAGTGTGATCTCCGCAATGGTCTTGAGACCTGAAGGTGATTTGCCAGGTGCAGTACTCGGCGGTCGGCTGCTCCTCAAGTTTTTAAAATCTTGTACAGGGAATCAAGTCGAATTTGTGGAAAGATCTATTGGTCGCGGAATGGCGTGGCGTGTCAAATGTGGTCCGACGAAATTGGACTTTGGCTTTCAGGAGGATGTCGGGTTCTCAGCCAAGGTGCCAGTTGAAAAGAAATCTACTGTTCTACAGTTGAACGACGATTTCTTTCGCGGTCTCGCTCTCTGTTCTAGCATTGTTTTAGATTCTGGGCTGGCGGTTTGGACTGGCGGTGTCACTTTGAAGATTGGCGGAAAGGTGTCCTTGGCATCTACGTCGCCAAGCCGTAATCAAGTCCACTATTATGCTGTAGATCCGCAGGGGTTATCGGTAAAGCCTTCCAAGAAAATGAAGAAACCACCAAGGAAAATCTTACCAGCCGGTTTCTGCAAGGCGGCGCTCGCGTTCTACAAACAGTTTTCCAAGGAAAAGATCAAGCTGCACATTCTAGATGATTTCGTGCTCTTAGAATTTGGCGGCATTGCCCACCTCACCAGTAAGACCATTATACCAGATATTGAGCTCGACATTACTGAGCTGGTGCAAGGTTACATCAAAGAGCTAGGTGACTTTATTCCGATCTCTGCCTTGCTGCGTGAAGTCATAGATCGTTCGGCGTCTATTGCACGGACGGATGCTGATATCTGCCAACTCACTATTAACAAGACTGGTAAAACGAAAATCGTAACGTACACCGATGCCGGTGATATTGAAGATACACTTCAGTTGGTCGGCAATCACCCGGCGGTTGAGATAAGATCAAATCCAAAATTGCTGTCGCGCGGTATATCTGAGTGCAATGAAATAAAGATTGGCGAACGGTTAACTGGTTTCCGTGGGGGTAAGCTCGTTAAGTTGCTCGCAAATAAAGGTTCGTAGTTATGAAGTATATGAAGCTTATCAAAATTGAGGAAGACCATATTGGCAGTGATACTGTCATCACTGTCAGGCATGGTTTTTTCCTCAGTTGGCAGCGGACCTACGTTGGTACTGCAACCGTGTGGCATGAATTCAGAACCGGAAAACGTCCGGACCCTGAAGTTGAGCGGAGACTGAGTGAAATGGAATGGGTGTACAAGCGATGAGTTTTTATTTTTTATTGCCAAGCAGTGAGCAAACCGAGAAGAAACGCTTGCCAAAAGGTCAGCTTGCGATCGAGACACTTCATGAGATGGAATGTAAAGCGTGTCCGCTCAATCACGCGGACGTGCACAACCCAAAGATGGCGGCAACTGGCTCAAAGAATCCGCTGGTGTATATGCTTGGCGAAGCACCCGGTGCTGATGAGGATGAGGAGGGCAAGCAATTCGTTGGTCCGTCTGGTGATATGCTGCGCCCGCTGGTCCCAAAGAAATACCGTAAGAAGATGCGCTGGAATAATTGCATCCGCACCCGTCCACCGGGTAACCGAAACCCAACCAAGATCGAGGTAGAATGCTGCCGGCCGTCAATCGTTCGAGATATTGAAGCGGCAAAGCCAAAAGCAATCTTTGGAATTGGTGGCGTCCCTTTAAATTGGGCAACGGGTTTTGATGGTATCTACAGATGGCGCGGTCGTCACACACCAGTCAAGATTGGGAATCATGAATGTTGGTTCTTCCCAATGCTGCATCCAGCTGGGCTGATGCGCCAGCGAAAGCGCAGCCGGGATGGCAGGCTAATCAAGAGCGAAGCCGAACGCGCTTTCCGCCGCGATTTGAAGTTGGCCTTTAGGTTGGTGGAAACATTGCCGCCAGCTAAAGTGGATACGCCATATAAGAATCCGAAGAAATTTATCATGGACCCTTCTGATCCTGCCGATATTTTTAGAGACATCAAATACGTGACCGGCAAGAACGGTTGGGACGATGTTAGGCGTGTTCAGAAGTGGCTGGAATATTTCGCACGCGAACCTGGCATTGCGATCGACATTGAAACCGATGCGGATGAACCTATGGTCGAGCGAACAACAAATCCGTTCGGTAAAAACGCTCGGATTTTGACAGTCGCTTTGTCGAGCCCAAAAGGCGCACGCGCATTTCCATTAGATCATCAAGATGCAGGTTGGACAAAAAAGCAGCGAGCTGCGATCGATAGGATCTTTTGGGAATTCTTGGTCCACCCCGGCTGTCTCAAGATCGCTCACAACCTAGCGTTCGAGTTGCAATGGTTTATATACTTTTATGGGCTGGAAGTCGTGTACGAAGGCGAGTGGGGCGATACGATGGGACAAGCCTACGTTCTTGATGAGCGCAAGGGCGGCATGCTCAAACTAGATACCCTGATCCAGCTGCACTTTGGCTTCCCACTGAAAAGTCTGTTTCGTTTGAATATGAGCAACTTGGACAACGAGCCGCTGCCTCTGGTTCTAGTTTACAATGCGCTTGACGCACAGTGGACCCATAAGCTGCATTTTGCGCAGAGGAAAAAGCTGAAGCAAAAGAATTTGACGATCGTTTATAATGAACACATTCCGCCAGTGCAGGCCACCGCGGTAACTCAGTTCTTTGGTAATGAGCTGGACTTTGATCTGATCTTGAAGTTCGATCGCACCTACACTGAGCGGATTGAAAAACTCACTAAGAAAATAATGAAGGCAGGAGCAGTCAAGAAATTTGAGAAGGAATTTCATAAGACATTTCTGCCATCGTCTCATCAAGATGTAATCACATTGTTCCGTGATATTCTCAAGCGTGATGAGGGCTGGGACGAAGAGCGCAAGAAGTACAGCATGGGCGACGATACGCTAAAACGTATCAAGCACCCGCTGGCGAAAATGATTAAAGAGTTGCGCGCGGTCTCTGGTAATAAGTCCAAGTATGTTGACCCAATCCACCCAGAGACAGGTAAGTGTATTTTCCCTGATGGTCGAGTGCACCCTAACATCCATATCTTCTTCACATTTTCTGGCCGCACATCGTCGTCCTTTCCTAATGAACAATACTGGCCAAAGCGGGATGAGGAATATCGTGACCTACGTGCAGAATGGGTGGCCGAGGAAGGTTGCTACCTAGTTGCGGTCGATATGGGTCAACACGAAGCGCGGGTGATCCAGATGGCTGCAAAGGATCAAACATATGGTCAGTATTTTTGGGACCGACACGACATTCATATGGACTGGACTGAGCGCTTGGCGCATGCTTGGCCAAAGAGAATTGGTGGGCGAAAATTCATTAATGACGAAGAGACGATGAAGTGGTTTCGCAATGACGTGAAGAACCAATGGACCTTTCCGCTGTTCTTTGGTGCCAATGCATACAGTGTCTCGAAATATCTCAGCATGCCGCTTGATAAGATCGAGCCTCTTATCGATAAATTCTGGCAGGAATTTGGGGGTGTCAAGGATTGGCAGGAGGAGTTAGAAATAACCTACAATCGTACTGGCTATGTCGAGTGTCTTACTGGTCGCCGTCGCCATGCCCCGATCAGTTTTAATGAACTGATCAATACACCGATCCAAGGCACAGCTTCAGATATTCTGATCAAGTCTTATAGTCGCCTATCGCGTGCCGCGTGGGAACAGGAGCGGTGGCAACTTCAACCACGGATGGAGATACACGACGAGTTAGTTTTTCAGCTGCCGAAGAAAACTTTTGAAAAGGATTTGGAATTCATCTGTGACATAATGCTGGACTGTGATCACTATCCATTTATCAATGTTCCCTTATGTGTGGAGGTGAGTCGTGGTCCAAATTGGTACGATCAGAAAAACGTGATGACTATTTACTCAGACGACTTTGGGAAAATAGATCGCGCAGCGTGTGGTTATTAACAAGGGAGAAAGAAGATGGTACGTGGAAGTTTGACTTTGACTTATGAAGTTGTAAAAGTTGTCGGTGACATTCAGTCGGTCCGTATATTTTCACTCGAGACAAAATCGGATATCTCGGATACCGAATTGGAAGTATTGCTACGCAGAATGAAGAAAGCTGACGAGCCGGATGTTGTTCTGCCGTTGGAGGTTGAACAAAGGGATGTCTAAACCTCTCACTTTGAAGTACCGTCCTAAGAACTGGGATGAGATAATTGGCCAGCGGGCAGCGGTGGATTCTATACGCCACGCACTAAAGAAAGAAATGGCCCGCACCTTCTTGTTGACCGGGCCGTCTGGTGTTGGCAAGACAACCATCGCGCGGCTGATCGCTAAGGATGTCGGGTGCAGCGCTGAAAATATTGAAGAGATTGATGGCGCAACACACACCGGCATCGATGCTATGCGTGATGTTGCTCGGGGGTTGCATTACACAACCTTGGACGGTTCACCTAAATGTGTGATTGTTGACGAATGCCAGATGCTTTCAAAGTCAGCTTGGAATTCACTGCTCAAGATTTTGGAGGAGCCACCCGAAAACGTTTACTGGATCTTGTGTACGACCGAGATTAGTAGGGTGCCCGATGTTGTCAAGACCCGGTGCCTCGGCCTCAACCTCGATGCACTGCCGTCGGTTCAGATATTTGATTTTCTTGAGGGCATCAAGAAGAAGGAGAAGTTTCAGATCCCGGTTAAAGGTTTGATGGCGATCGCCAATGAATGTAACGGCAGCCCCCGGCAGGCGTTGTCGTACTTGGCAGCTTGTTCTGATTTCAAGAACATGGGGCCGTTACGTAGGGTTTTGGAACAGGAGATCGAATCTGTTCAAGCAATTGATTTATGTCGTCTGCTTTTGGCTGCTGCGTCTGGGGATAAAGTTTCTTGGAAAGGCATCTCTGGTGCAATCAAGATATTGGATACATCGCCCGAGGCGACACGGATCATTGTGATGCGTTACATGGCGACTGTGATCCTAGGTGGCGGTGGTAATAAGGCAGGGTCGGCACTTAACGTGACAGCACACTTCCGTGAGCCATTTGTGGAGCGTGATGGTATCGCGCCGCTGGTCATTGCTTGTGCTGACCTTTGGAACGGCAGCACGTAACGGCTCTCACTGTATTGTAGGGTAAGGAGAATATAATGGCTAAGAATAAAAAATCATCTGTGGATATCTCGATCCGGGAAGCTAGAACTTGGCTGCGGATTGACCGCAACAATCTTGACGATGAAGTCGAGCAACAATCTGTTTTGCATGAACAACTTGCGGAGGCGGCAGCTTTGGCACGGTCACAGATGGACGCGGCGAAGGCGCGGGTAGATGATGTTGAGGCAGAGATCGCGGTTGAAATTTTCAACACTGCTGAAAAGGAAGATGAGAAACCGCCAGTAGTGGCACAAATGAAAGCGATGGTGCAATCCGATAAAGGTCGGAAGAAAGCATACGCTGAATATCTCGATCTGAAATACCTGACTGAGCAATGGGATCAAGTGCGTGAGTCTTTCCGCACCCGCCGATACATGCTTCAAGAACTCGCGCAGATGTGGCGTGATGGGTACTACCAAGAAGCAGGTACACGTGGCACCCGGCAGAAGATGAGAGAAACTCGTGCGGAAAAAGTTTCTGGGAAGATGGCTAAGAAACGAAAAGATCGAGAACAGGAGTAGGAATATGGGCGTGTGGGAGTTTATACTTAAAGGTCTTGCCGTGATGGCTGCGTTCGCGATCGGTTGGCTCCTACTTTTCATATGTGCACGCACGATCTTTATTGCGTGGTTTCAAACTAAAGCAACTTTTCCAAGACCACATCAAGAAAAGGAGACTCAACGTGGCAAAGAAAAACAAGGATGAGTTCGAGTATCAAGGACGTTCGGCAGCCAAGTGGAAAGAGCACGCGCAAGAAAGCGCTGGCAATTTCGATCGGTTCGTACGTGATGGCGTCAACCGATTTACGCCAAAGGAAGGCAACAATCGGCTGCGTATTTTGCCGCCATATTGGAAGGATGCTGAGGATTGGGCATATAATATCTTCATCCACTATGGCGTCGGACCTGATGAGCAGAGCTATCTTTGCCCAAAGGAAATGAAAGACGAAGAGTGTCCTGTCTGTGAAGAACAAACTAGGTTGAATAGAGCCGGCGAAACTGAGGACGCCAAGGCGATGAAGGCGTCCAAGAGATTTGGGTGCTGGGTGATTGATCGTAAGGCTGAGGACGAAGGTCCGCAGTTTTGGTCGATGCCGTTTACGATTTGGCGGGAAGCCAATATATCCGCTGAGGATGAAGACGGCGCAATACGTGAATTCGATCACCCGACCAAGGGGTTTGATCTGCTTTTCAAGAAGGAGGGTACTGGTCTGCATACTAAGTACCTTGGCATTAAACTCGCGACCAAGAAAGGACCAGTCAGCGTCGATGTTGAAGATCAGAAACAGTGGTTGGGTTATGTCAAGAAGAATAAGGTGCCGGACATCTTAAAATTCTATGACGCCAATCATATTGAGGCTGTCTTTGGTGGCACCAAGTCGTCGGATGATGATGAGGATTTAGACGACAAGCCTAAAGGCAAGAAGAAAAAGGGCAAGAAGAAAAAGGGCAAGAAGGGCAAGAAGGGTAATGGTACAGAGCGTCTAGCCAAGTCCGCCAAGAAGGGTAAGAAAAGCAAGAAAAAGAAGAAGGGTAATGGCGAAGAAATCCCGTTCTAAGCGTCGTCGGCTGTCAGAAAGTGGGGGTAGCTATTTCGCCACCCCCACTAGCAGTCTTCAGTTCATCCATACTGGCGCGACACCCTTTGATTGTGTCGTTGGGGGCGGCTGGCCACTCGGTCGCACTATCAACATCGTTGGTGATAAGTCTACCGGCAAGACTTTGCTGGCGATCGAAGCGATGAGCAACTTTGCGCGCGCTTACACTAAGGGTCGAATTCGCTACCGTGAGCCGGAAGCGTGTTTTATTGACGAGTACGCGGCGGCGCTTGGTATGCCGATCGAGCGAGTAGAATTCTCCCGCAAGGACGACCCCGATCCAGCCAAAGCTGACACAGTTGAGAATTTCCACCGGGATTTGAAGAAATTTATTAAGTCTTTGGATGGCGACCCCGGTCTGTACATTTTAGATTCGTTAGATGCCTTGTCTGACGAAGGAGAAGTTGGCCGTGAAGTTGGTGAGGCATCGTACGGAACCGGAAAGGCTAAGGGCATGTCTGAGTTCTTTCGGAAGATCAACAACTCGATTGAAGCCAGCAACATCTGTCTAATTATAATCTCGCAGACTAGGCAGAATATCGGTGTGACGTTTGGTCGTAAATACACTCGGTCCGGTGGCAGTGCTTTAGATTTCTATGCTGCCATAATCGTGTATCTGGCACACGTCGGTGAGATCCGCCGGACGGTTAACAAAGTAAAGCGAACAGTTGGTGTCAAAGTCAAAGCTAGATGCACCAAGAATAAGATCGGCCTTCCATTTCGTGACTGTGAGTTTCCAATAATCTTTGCATATGGGATTGAAGATATCACCGCGTCATTGGATTGGTTGAAACAGAATGGGTGTATGTCGTTGTCTGGTATGACCCTGAAGGACGCCAAGGAGCTACGCGCCAAAGCGCTGAAGGTTGATCTCACTCGGGAAGAGATTGCCACCTATCGCAAGAGTTTGTCCAAGGCAGTTAAGCGGGGCTGGCGAGAAGTTGAAACGTCATTCCTACCAAAGCAGGGGAAATATACTGATGACTAGGATCGTACGTTGCTGTCGTTGTCCGACGATACTTTGTTACGGGGATGAGATCGAATGTGGGCTATGTGGCTCATGTCAAGATGCGGCTGTAGATCGGTCAATAGCACGACAAGAGTGGATAGAAGCCCACACAGAAACTTCTGCGGAGCGTGGTGATGGCTAAGAAAACGATTTGGGTATTGGGCATAGATCCTGGTCTCAGTGGGGCGCTGGCGCTGGTGAGTAGTGACGGCGATCTTCACGTTTGGGACGTTCCCACGTTTGAAGTTGTGCGGAACAGAAGACGTAAGCGGGAAATTGATCACGCTGGCTTGCGTGATATTATTTTGCGAGCGTCCAGCATCGCTGTGAAAATTGATGTTGCTTACGTCGAGAAAGTCGGTGCTTTTCCAAGGAACAGGGAAGGGAAATCTCAAGGGGTGACGTCTATGTTCTCCTTTGGTTCGACTTATGGTTGTATGCTTCAGTTGGTGGCCTCGCACTTTGTTCCCAGAGAAGATGTGACACCACAGAAATGGAAAGTCTATTTCAAACTTCGTAAGGGCAAGGATGCGTCCCGGATGAAGGCGTCCGAACTGATGCCTAGCTTTGCAGATCAATGGCCACTGGTAAAACATCATGGCAGAGCGGAAGCAGCCTTGATCGCTACTTATGGCCTGCACCAAGTCAAACCCAAGCGACGTGAGCGACGGAGATTAAGTCGTTCTGGCGCGACAGTTTCAATGACGTCGTATACAGCGATAAAGCCACGACGGAGATTACCATCATGACTTATGCAACTCGCGTTGAGGTTACAGAAGCGGCACTGGCCAAAATAGATGCCATCCGTAATGATATAATTGGGCGGCAAACAATTAATTGGTCGCAGCATATTTACCCATTAGTCGCAGCACTTGGCGAGGCTGGATTTGAGGGTGAGGGTTATGAAGAAGCACGTGGAAAAGCCGTGACTTTGATTGATCGTATACAGACCACGGAAGCCGAGCGCGATAAGTTGCAGGCTCAACTGGACAGGATCGATCCTAAGAACGGCAAGTTTATTGGTGAGTTGATAGCGACTTATGCGGTCGCCGCCGATATGCTCTCGTTAGATCCTCCAAGATATGACGATATTCATAAAGGCATTGTTGCTGTGGTTGAGCGATTGGCAAAGGATAAGTAGATGGCGACAAAAATGGAAGTTCGTAATTGGTTCGATTTCAACGAACTTGAACAGGCTGCAATTTGTTTAACTGCGATGGTCACTCGGCAGGGTGGAAAAATAATTATATCAAGTAAGGAAATGAGCCCCGACATTGGCGATGCCGTGCTCGATATTATGCGCTACGATAACGGCGACGTTAAGATAGAACTTTTAATGCCACCAAAACCACAGGAAGGCGATCTGAGATATAAAAGAGATCCTCTTCCAGACCCAACGCCGATGGAGGATTAAATGAAAGGGGATCACTATTACAGAGTCGACGCGGGTATTCCTATCCCGCCTGTATCCGAGAATGCCAACACCAAAACCGGGCCACAAAAATATGGGTTCGGTAGGCTGGAGGTGGGCAATTCCATTCTTGTCCCCGACCCTGTCCAGAGGCAGCGCGCACGATCCGCCGCGTTTACATGGGCGCGCGACACCGGCAAGAAAATAGCAACACGTAATGAGGGGGATGGCCTACGCATTTGGCGCACCGCTTGAGCAAAAACAGCCTGTCAGACAGCGCTGGGGCTTGCCAGGTAGGGTAGGCTAGGGTAAAGGTCCAGAGGCAGCTGGTGAGGGCGTCCAGCAGCGTCTGATGCGGGGTATTTATATAGATAGAAGTATGGCTGGCTAAATCAGGGGAAATAATATGCCAATTTTAGTGACCGGAGATATTCACTGGAACGAGGTGGCGCGGGATCGATACCGGCACGACTTTGTTGGAACTTTGGAAAGTCATCTGATCCACCGCAAGGTTAAAACTTTGATCGTCCTTGGAGATCTCACAGAAGAAAAGGATCGGCACAGTGCAGGGCTGGTGAATGTAGTCTTCAATCACATCTACAAATTGTCACAGCATTGCCCGGTCATAATTTTAAAAGGCAACCACGATTATATCCAACCATCTATGCCTTTCTTCAAAGTTTTGGAATGGCTGCCAAAAGTCACCTGGATTAACGAGCCAACGGTAATCTCAGATTTGGATTTGCCCGGTGGTGAAGTTCTGTTCTTGCCGCATACGCGGGACCATAAAACTGACTGGAAGAAAGTCAACGTGAAGAAGTACAAATATGTCTTCGCCCATAATACTTTTCAAGGTGCCAAGACTGAGAACGGGATTGTTCTGGATGGTATTCCCAGATCGGTCTTCAGTAAAAAGCAGAATGTAATCAGCGGTGATATCCATGTTCCACAGATGGTCGGACGCATCACATATGCGGGCGCACCTTACCCAATAAATTTTGGCGACACTTATGCGGCACGGATGCTTTTGATTTATGGAACTGGCGCGGAGGAGGATATCCAATACAACGGTCCGTGTAAGATAGTTGTAGATGTTGATCTTGGCGACGAACAATTCAGTGTCCCACTGGTGGGAGATATTGTTAAGGTAAATGTCCACGTGAAATCAGATAACCGACACGCTGCTTTCTTAGAGTACAAGCGATGGCTGGTCTCGGAATTTGAGAAAGTCGGCTGCACCCTTATTTCTGTCAATCCAATTTTGGAACATGGGAAAAGTATTTCGGTGGAGAAGCGGCGGAAGTTGAGGCGTCGAAGCGATGATAATATTTTGACAGCTTATGCTTCTTCGAGGGGTGTGAATAAAGCTGGTCTTAAGGCTGGCCGGCGATTGATGAGGAAGGTATGAGAGAAAAAGGGGTAGGTTCGATGCTAATTAAATGTATGTATGGGGAGGAGTGTGTTGCTCGCACTATTGGTTGGCGCGGTATTCCTAGAGTTGGCGAAGGCGTGATGGGTGATGATG
>SDBT01012663.1_pt1 | contig 13549 bp, 14 predicted proteins | sample 2277101 | NCBI WGS metagenome assembly SDBT01 (sample SAMN10404973, study PRJNA504765) | marine sediment metagenome | isolation source: marine sediment core GS10_PC15, 103 cmbsf | place: Arctic Ocean: Southern Knipovich Ridge | collected 2010
TTTGTGCTATTGCTCCAAAAGTTTCCATTACCTCTTGCTTTGCTTCAGAAAATTCATCGTTTATGATGTCGACTTTAGCTTCCTTTACTTTTTGATTGCATCCAATAATGAATAATCCAAAAATCATAATCATCGTAAATGCCATTTTTGTTTTCATATTTCTCCTTTCTTTTTAATGATACTGATATTAGTAGTCAATATCGGTAGATTGTCTTTATTTAGATCCAATAATTCAATATTGGACGGGTGAAGTATAAAACATTAGTGACATAGTGTAAAGTATTATAAATACAGATACTTATATCCTCATATCATTTAATGTGATTTTAAATATTTTATTAAGCTATCTTGAAATACAAGAGGATCTCAAATCCCAAAACCCACCGTTTTTGGTACGCTCAAATTAGCCCGTTTGTTTTGGACCACGTTTTTGGTACAAAGAAGCCCTAAAAATAAACCGTGTAAATATATTATATGATGCTAATAATTATTTTAAAACTTCTCTACCACGAGTCCACCAATACATTGCCAATATTGCAATTAGAACGATCAGAACGGTAAAAACACTTCCTTCGGGACCAAATTTCCCTCCAGTTAGCCAATCAGAACCGTTGAGTTTATGAATCAGAACGGATTCTGTTTCGTAGCCACTAGCAGCAAAACCAAAAACCGGTCCTTGGAAGAAATTCCAGCCTGCATGCATTCCCATGGAAAGCCAGAGTTGTGAAGTCCGTAAGTAACCATAAAGTCGCATGAATCCAAAAAGAACTATTATGGAACTAGAGATTATGCCGGCATTTGGATTAATAGCATGAACTACTCCATATAGAATACACGATATTACAACAGCCCATGTTTTACCCATTCCGCTAATCATGTTTTGCAATAGATATCCGCGAAACACGAACTCTTCCCACCAGGCAATGAAAATACAGAAAGCAATAAACATCAAAAGAAAATTCGACAGGAATTTTAGTGTAAGAATATCAGGATTGATACTTTCAAATTCTAGTAAACCAAACAATAATAAAAGTAAGAATACAGAACCAGCCATTAGGAAAGAAAGCAAGAAACCATACAGCCAATCCTTAACAGCTAAACCATCTAGTTTAAGTCCAAAAGATAGTATGGTTTTTTTGTCTAGATAGAGGCGAGCAATTATAACAGTTGTAGTGCCAGCAATGGCAGCTACTAAAATAGAATAGAAGAATCTAAGTGTTTTATCTTCAGGTAAACCACCGAACAAATTATCAATTGTGAATTCCAGTGATGCTACAATAAAGACCATGACTATAATAAATAGGAAGATCCGCCAACCTGCCCTTAAACGATGCTAATAAATATGTTTTTTATCATAACTCCCTTCAACTATTAGTTTTATCGTTTTAGTAGTACTTAACAAATTAGCCCTTTTGTTTTGGGACACGTTTTTGGGACAATATTATACTTTAATTAACTCACTAATGGACTTGATTTCTTCAGGTCCAATCCTACAGCAACCACCGATAATATCAACACCTAATTTGATCCACTCTTTTGCCATATCTAAAAACGATGTTGGCGTTGATAATCCCGACCACGTTTTGCTCTTTGCATCATAAGCATCGCCTGAATTCGGGTAAACGATTATTCGTTTATCATTTATTATTGGTTTTATTGCTTTAATTAGTCCTGAAATATATTCTGGTGCCGTGCAATTAATTCCTATTGCAAAGATTTTTGGATTGTCAGCAATGACTTTAGTACATTTTGTAATTGATGTTCCATCTCTAATATGCTTTCCATCTTTACATGAGAATGATACCCATACTTGTTTTTTCACATTTTGAAGTAAGCTATTTAAAACCAAGGTTTCTTTAAAACTTGGTATGGTTTCACAAGCCAAAATATCAGCATTAGAACTGTCCAACAACTTAATTCTATCCTCATGGAATGCTATTAATTCTTCTTCTGAAACACCATAATTACCACTATACTCTGATCCATCAGCCATATATGCACCATATGGACCAATGCTAGCTGCAATTAATGGTTTAATATCTATTGATCGAAATCGAGTTATTGCTTTTTCTGCCAATTTAACTGATTTCAAGATTAAAGTTTCAGCAGTAGCCTTATCATAACCAACTGACATAAATCCTGATATCGTTGCTTGGTAACTGGCCGTTGTTATACACCGAGCTCCTGCTTCTAAATAGGCTAAATGTGCATGAATAATGGCTTCTGGCACATAATCCAATAACTTCGCAGACCATAGCTTATGATTTAAATCATATCCTTGTTTTTCAAGTTGATTTGATAAACCTCCATCAATTAATAAAGGATAGTTAATAGTCATAATGTTAATCTAAAACATTATTTTGGTTAAAAAAGAATCCGTAATTAAGTGTATCAAAATCCACCGTTTTTGGTACACTCAAATTAGCCCGTTTGTTTTAGGTTACGTTTTTGGATTGAAAATTAGGCGATGTTAGAATATCAAAAATAATTGTAATTTATGAAGTAATATTTTATGTTTATCTGTCAAATAACAACTCCGGAAATTTGTTATGCCAGAAACGGTTAATATTAAGAGTGAGCTAAACATTATTGAGGTGATATCATTCGGTGATGTAACGGTGGAAGATGTAACTGCTACATTACCTTCCGTTGTCAAATTATCGAGAGAAACTGGTATCAACAAGGTGTTTGTTGATACAACTGAGGAAAAGTCGCTACCGGAGACTTTCGCTATTTATAATTTTGCCTCAAAATTGCCTCGCTCTTTGAGTTTCGCGGTTTTAGTAAAAGAAAGTCAAGACACAAAACGCGATGTGCATTTTATAGAAACTGTAGCTATGAACAGAGGATTGTTGGTTCAAACATTTACTTCAAGGAACGAAGCCTTAAAGTGGCTGGATGTAAATGATGGATAATTGCTCATAAATAACTTAGCACGTTTGCGTCCACAAAAACTTCTGTTCCAATAACCTTCGTTTTTGGCACGTTCAAATTAGCCCTTTAGTTTTGCGACACTTTTTTGGGACTAATCTGCAAGCTATTAATTAGATTCGAATAACAACATTGGTGCTTGCCAAGTTACAGAATCACCTGCAATGCCACGTGTATAACTAATCACTTCCATCCACTTAGGAACAACTTTAATTAAAATATACCCCTCAGGCCATCTTGGATAAAAAATCTTCCATTCGTCCTTCCATCGCTTCTCTTTTTCAGTCTTATCCTCTACTATTTGAGCTCTACCATGAATTGTTACATATCCAGAGGCATCACTATCCAAATAATATAAAGTTACTTGAGGATTATTCTTAATTTGAGTCACCTTTTTACTTTGTGGATTAGATCCAAACCAAACTGTCAAATCGTGCTCCGGAACAAAGGGGTCCATTACCCTGGCATGAGGAAGTCCATTTTCATCCAAAGAGATTAGGGCACAATTATTCGAGGTTGTCATTATTTCTCTGGCAGCGTTAAATAATTTCATTTCTATAGAATCCTTTGATTCTATATTTTGACAGAGAACAATTAAAGGTACTAAAAGGTGAACAGAAACTATTAATTTGATCGTATTTTTTAATAATCTCATTGGTTATTTATCCATTCTAATGATTGATTTAATCCTTCTTGAATAATTGTATGCCCATGTGTGATACAAAAAAATATTTGCTAGTGCTTCAGTGCGACAATCTCAACTGGTGCAATATATCCTGCTGAAACATTATTGATCATGTGTTTCATTTTAATTGCAGTGCTTTCTTTCAAGAGTGTGTGCAGTCCTAACGGAGGTGGTCCTCCATTAGCTTTTGCATTGGCTAGAGCATTTTTAAAAAATTCCATTGCAAAATCGCTGCGATTATTTTCTTCTGATATGGTAAAACCGGCATTGTTCAGATTTTCTTTGTATTGATCAGATGTGGCTAAGTAGCTTGTGCTTTTATCTTTTGCCCATGGAACTGGATAGTCTAGTTCTCCGTGTTTAATTCTCATTATATCATAAACGCCGAAAGATGAACCAGGACGTAGTACTCGATATACTTCAGTAAATAATTGTGCTTTGTCTTCAATGTTCATTCCAACATGCATCATAAAAGCCCCGTCAAATATTTTGTCATCAAAAGGCATTGATAGAGCACTGCCATGAACAAGGGTAACTTGCTTATCTAAACCTATCCAAGTGTTAAGGATTTTTCCTGTATCAATATATTCTTGAGTTAGGTCAATACCTGAGACTTTATTTTGATACTTACTTGCAACAAACCGCGAAGCACCTCCCAGACCACACCCAACATCAAGTAAATGATCATCGACAGTAAAGTTAAGTGTTTCTATAAAACGTTCTGTAGCTAATCGTCCACCAATATGAAATTCATCAACTGGTGCAAGATCTTCGATATTTATATTATCAACAGTTTTACCAAGTTTGGTTATTGAAACCTCTATTGATTTAAGTAAATCTCCATGTGAGTAATTTTCTTCCACAGCCTTATTGTTGGGCATAAGTATTGTCCTATATATTTATTAAGTGCCTGTTCTAGTTTATTTTGTATAGTCAATATTCAACTGATTATACAAAATAAATTGTCTGTGAAAAACAATTATAAATCAGGACAGTAATACCTTGTATAATGCTTCAAAACCCAACGTTTTTGGTACTCTTAAATTAGTTTGTTATTTTGTCACCAATGGCTTGTTTGGCCTTAGCTATCCCATTGGTAGATATCTGTTTTTATGCATAGAAACCAACTACATAATAGGGAATAAATTGTTAGCACTATCGTGTGAAAGAAGATCACATCCTTAGATACTGATATTCTTTGCCTATATTTTAGAGAATAATAATAATTCAAATACAGGTATTTATCAATTCCTATGAAAGAAAACGTTTTATCAATATCTAAAAAACTTTAGGTGTTAAAATCTCAGTCAACCAATCCTTTTGTCCTGGTATTGGTTCCAATTTATCATACTTTAGACCGCCCTCATAGTGAATCTCATATTCATGATAAGTATCTGCTTCAAGTATTAATAAAGTTAATTTACCTGTTGTGGTTGTATTGCGTACAGCATTTTCAAGTCTATCAATATTATATGTTTTGCCATTAACACCAACAACTTTAACACCATCATACAGACCTGTAAGATCAGCTGATCCACCAGGCACAATATTGCTAATAACACCATTTTTTTCAACATCCATTCCGATTGATTTATTGAAACTACGGCGATTATAATATTTGGCATCCAACAGTTTTTGAACATCGGATTTTTGTTTGGACAATGTGAACTTATATCCGCTATTAGTTATACCTTCAGGATTAAATTCATTTTCTGTTTGGTTAATTTTTTGGTCGATTAACTGTGCCCAGGATTCTTTGTCAGTTAACTCGTTTAGTACCGAGATAACTTCCTCCAGATCAAACGAGATTGCATGGGCAGTCGGATCACCTCTTCCAAAAAAGTTCACACAAAAGTCATCCAAACTCTTCTGCCCATCAGTCGATTCACGAATTCGACTATCAATATCTAACCAAATCATGGCTCCTTCAGAGTAATAGTCCTGATTGCGACGAAGATTACTCCAACTGTCAGAATTTTTACGAATTGTATAATTTGCAACTTGCGTATCTCGTAATGACCGCCATTTCCGTCCTTTTTGATTGTAAGATCGTCCCCAACTATTGGCCTGTTCATCCAAAAAAGTCGGTATATCAATAAATCCTGCGCGTACTTTTAATACAGAACCAAGGTATGTAGTTAAACCCTCATAAACCCATAGTAAATCCATATTTTTAGTAGTCTGGTAATCGATCGTGTTCATCCCCGCTGGTCTACGATATTTACCGCACCAGGCATGGACAAACTCGTGTGGTATCACTCCTCTTAAACCAGGATCATATTTATCTGAATCTTTAAAAGCATTCGCGTTAACACCATTCAAACTCGAATTACGGTGTTCCAAACCAATCCCGGGAATTAAATCGCTAACTGTTAGTAAAAAATGATACTCATTAAAATGAGTCCGTCCAAACAGAGCTTCGGCTTCATCAGCCAGTCTTGTGAAAGCAAAAAAAGTTGAATCATTTTTTGGTAAAAATTCAGCGTCATCAGCAGCAATATGAAGATAGTAGTTTGCCATTTCTGTTGATCCATATTTTACTGTGCGGAAGTTTGTACCACCGATAAGCGGCATATCAATAAATTCCTCAAATGTAACTGGTTTAAATATAAGAGTATCACCGCTCACATAGTCAAGGGGTAGAGCGCTGCCATATTGCCATGTTTTTGGTAATATCAATTTCAAATGAACATTAATATCACCTATCGGAATACCTTCCGGGTATATTGCAATTGTATTCCAGTTGATGACACCAATTTGAGGATAACCATAACTGTCACAGCCTTTTGTATTGGCTGTCGGTTGATTACAAATATAAGTGAGATTTGCTTGAATCCACGAATCATTATTAGTTTCGTCTAATAGGAACCGATACACATCCGACCAATCACGTTCCCACTTAAGTGTTTCACTATTTGAATTAGTAAAGCTAATCCCGGCAATATTCCCAATTGCACCCACCGGACCGTGATGACCAAACCACCATTTAGGATAGAGCAGTGCTGCTTTGCCAGGATTTTCAAATTTAATCTGGCTTTTGAGCAATTTCCGGGGAAGTTCGGTTGCATCAACAAAAATGTACATTTCATTTGAATTTGCTATAATACGTGTAGGAAAAACAAATAATACCGCTATAAATAAAACTATAAATAAAACATGAATGTTTTTCACATTAACCTCCTATAGCAAACGGTCGTTGATTACGTTGATTTAAGTAGGCAAATAGTAACTGTAAATAATCTAACCATTCAATAGTAATTAGTTAGATAGATTGGGCGGCTGGTATAGAATACAAGAACAATTAGCACCAAGGGCATATGAGGCCATTGCTATCCCGTCGTAATATATCTCTCATTATGCATAGAATCCGTATGCATAATGTGGTAATATTTGACTTTATAACAATGCTTCCTAAAACCCCAAAATAATGTATGGTTTTTTACCCCCCTAACTTCAAAGATTCTTTTCCATTTCTTCCAATTCTTCTTTGGTAATTTCACCCTTAGCATATCTTTTCTTTAGAATATCCAAAGCTGATTCCGAGTCTGTTTTTGATTGATGATGCCTGTCAGAATCTTGCATCCACGGCGGCTTGAAACCTCTGCGTCCTGACATCCGGAAAAAGAAGAACATCATTATTATGCACATTATTAAGGGAAATATCCACCATCCACCCCACCACATATGTCCAGGTCCCATTTGTTTTACTCCTTTTTGTTATTTTTCAAATTGTTGGCAGTAGTGTTATTGTATCAATTCTTTAACGGCCTTTTCTAAATCAATAGCACCTACTTTCATAACTTTTTTTACTACACCAGTATTCATTTTTCCCATCATCTTTAATTTCAAACGGGATATGTAAATTTTTCCGTCGGATTTTTTATAAATAGCAACTCGCATTGGCATAAACGGGACCATTCTGGTATATTTATCTTCGGTAAGTATATCTACAGCTCCTTTAGGTTTACAAATTTCAAATGTCACAATATCTCTGGTTTCATATCCAAACTGAGCATAATGTTCTTTCATATCTCTTTTTTCGGTGACTTGCCACCCATTTTTCTCCAACACTAATTTAAGTTCAACTGCTGTTTTGTTAAACTCATATTTACTTTCATCTTCAAGGAACATCATCTTTGACATGGAACAACTTGAGAGTATTAATGCTGCAACTAACGATAAACAAAAATGATTATAAACTTTTATCATTATATCCTCTTAGTGTTTTTGGAATAAATAATGGAAATTAATTGTGAAAAAGATATAGAAATTTGATTGAGTGGAATACCCCTTGTTATAAATTGAATCTCTCATAGTATACCTCATCTTGCACTTATAATTATATATTAATCATTTATTGAGTCTCAATAGGGCGTAAAAACATAATAATTCGTATAAAATAATACTACTGAATGTTCTTATTTCTCAACTAATATTATGGATTAAGTAAACAGTTGAAAATCGTTTTTACATCCGGTGCTAAGGTCAGTCTCCGTCTTTAGAAGACAGGGCTACATATCCACTTTCTCATCGCGAGACACTTATTTCAGTAGTTTTGCATCAACAGAAAGGGTATCCACAATGAATTATTTGAGTATTTTATATGTTTAAATTATATCATAAAATTAAGCCTTGAATTTTTTAAATTGTTTTGGAAATATATATGGATACAGAAAATAAAATATCTACTAATAAACAACTAACTAAATGGGAAGAAAAATTAAAAGTTTACGACAAACTTGTAGCAAAATGTACTCGATATAAGAGAAAAGGAAAAACAATGCCTTACACTTCTGCCAAGGGACATATGTTTTCTCTTTTAAATAAAGCTGGAGAAATAGGAATTAGGTTCTCAAAGGAAGTCCAAAAAAAGTACATTGAAGAATTTGATTCGTCCATTTCCAAATCGTACAATTCTATAATGCATGGTTATGTTCTAATACCCGAAAAAATGCTTGAAGATTTGGATACTCTAGCAAAATATTTAGACGAAAGCTACGATTATGTTATGATCCTTGATCCAAAATAATTCCGTCAATATAATAATAGAAAATGTATCAGAATCGGCGGGGTTTTAAACGCGTTGAAGTCTACATGTTATTATCTATAAACAGAACCATTTCATCGTAGTAACTCTTATTAGTACCTATGTACAATAGGGTTTTACATTTTATCGAGGTTCGATAAATAGTAAACTATAATTAAAATTGTACGGATTGAGGTTTGAAATGAGAAAAGTCCTTGAAACCAATATCGTTTCATTGCATTAATTAATTAGAACATAAATCGTAATCCAATTAAAATTCGAGATTTTGATTTCATTAATGATACATTTGTTTGCTGAAAAACAGGAATCTGGTATAATGCTTCTAATATTAATGAGGATTTGATGAACGTGAGGCCGGGTGAAAAAAACATCACTTCCTGTTTTTTACTCTCTTTAACATTAGAATCGAACTCCTTATTGTAGGTTAATTCCAATACTGGAGAAAAGGCGAGATTTGAATTCTCAAGTGGAATAATTGAGGAAAAAGCAACATTTAAACTCAAATTATCACTTTCTTGATCGTCCGTTTTTTTTAATGCGTCTTTTAATGTGTAGGATGAAGTAAAATCAATTGCCCAAAAGCGAGGTCGGTAAGACATACTTAATCCAAATTCAGGATTCCATGTTCTTTCACTGATGTCAGCATTTCCAATGGGAATATTTGAAGCAAAATATGGGGCAATACCAATAACATAATTTGCCGTATTCTCTCTATATACCTTATATTTCAAGAGAATAAAAGCATCATTGAATCCACTTTTTTGAACCGCGTCGTTCATAGTGATGATTCTGTTTATATACATGGCACGAACCATTAATGTGAAATTTGAAGTTACACCATAAGCAATTATCAGAGGAACCATATGATTCTGGGTTGTCATATTAGAGTTTTGCATTTTCATATACCGGTACTGTGTCCTTAATATCCACCTGTCCTGACCAGGCGTTAGACCTGCATCTACACTTATTCCGCCTGCTCGAGCAAAAAATGAAGTAAAAAACATCAGAATAAAAATAATTCTAATTTTTTTTATTTCAAAAGTCATCTAATTATCTCTTCTCCAGGAGTGAAATTTGCCTTTTTTATCTTTTCAAATAACTCTTTTTCTTTTATAGTTGAATCCCTTTTTACAACAATCATTACCTCTTGGTTTAACCAGTCTGCCACAGAATAATCTACTGAAGATAATTTATTTATTTGTTTTTCAAGAGCACTATGACAGCCTGGACAATCCATCCCATAGACTTTATATGTCAATGTATCTAGCACAACGCGTTTGACCATGGTTATACTGGATTCATTCTGTATATTTGCAACATTGTGATCAATTTCAGTTTGTGCGTACAAAGTGGATATGTTAATTACAATAATTGTGAATAATAAAACATATTTATTCCTCATCAGTGTTTTTCTCCTTTGATAAAAGTTTTTAGCGTTTATTATTGTAAAAAGTTCCATTCTTAATATAAAAATTGGTGTTGTGGATATATTTGACTAAATGATTTAGTTATTTTAATTCTATCCAATTTTTCACTGTGAAACTTCCAGCACTTTCAACGCTCAATATTATTATTTCTTTACCAGTTTCTATTGAGTTATATCTTACCGTAAAAAGTCGTTCTTCATTGTTAAAAGAATGACTCTCAATTCCTTTAAGCCCATCCAGGGCTTTACCTATATCGGTCGGTCATCCCAATCACAGGAATCCACCCCTTATTGACATTCCATCCACTTCAAATGATGCTTTCATTTTTTTATCGCCAATTGAACAACTTATAATTAATGTGAAGATTAAAAAGATTAACAATAAATATTTCATAATTATTTTAGGCAATATTAAATATTAGTGATAGCTTTATTTGTCCCCCCTGTGACAATTCTTGGATTTGATAAAAATACGTGGTTCTGTCTACAATCATCAGCGCTACACCACATGAACTTTATCGTGAAACATTTATTTTGGCAACTTTGTATCTACAGAAAGTGTGTCCATAATATGCTAATATTTGACTTTATTTGACATCATTTGAATGATGCATAGAATATAAAACAGCATAAAAACGAAAATCCCCTCTAGGGTTTAGTATTTCAGAGGGGAAATCGGGGGTGACTCCGGAGCGACTCGAACGCTCGACCAATGGCTTAAAAGACCATTGCTATCCCGTCAGTAGATGTCCCTGTTTATACATAGAAACCGTATGCATAATGGGAAAATCTTTGAATGATATGTCTCACAACAGTTATTAAATTAACTATTAATAAGTAAAAATTATTTAATTTGAAATTAAGAATCATTTTGTTCATTGATATAGTAAAAATGAGCAATTTTATATTGATATTAAGATATGTATAACAAATCAGATAAACAGATAGATTAATCATTTATTGTTTGTAAGGTGAAACTGTTATAATTTTCCACGAAAATGACGATTTAATATTGCTAATCTTGTATTGATATATTAATTAGTATAAGAATTATCACTTAGATGAAAGAAAAATCAATTCATATCTACAGACTTGTTGCACTGGGTTTTTCGTTACTTATTAGTTTCTCCTTTGAGATTATTAAAGGTGTTAATAGTACTATCGAAAGAATTATGCTTGGGATGGCTATTTATACAATTTTGATAATAATATTTGAAGCTATAATTATTTTCAAAATCAACGGTGAAGAATACAGAAATAAATCTAATGTAATTGCACTGATCATAAAAACATTTGCTATAATATTTTTAATCGGAACAATATTAGTTTTACTTTTTTTACCAGAAATTCTGGGATTACCAATAAACACAGAATATCCTTTATATTTTATCTTTCATAAGTGGTTATTCGCAATTGTAATTCTATTATTATTGTTATATGTAAGATTAAAAAATAAATTTGCGCAAAAAGAAGACGGATTGTTTTATTGCCAAAAAGATATACTCGAAATATTAATAAAAGATAAAGAAGTAGGTAAAATAATAAATTATGGTAGTACTGATTACAAAGAATTCCTAAAAAATTATTTTCAAAGTGCTGCTTTTATTCTACAACAAATGACTACAGTATATACTAAATTGAGCAAATTATTTAATTTGAAAAAAAGAAAAATATTTAACGATAAATATATTCTTTCTATTTGGTTAATGATGCCTAATCCAGATAAAAAATATTTCGATATTGTAGATTTTTATTGTGATGATATACAAGCAGCAAATGAATATAAAAAAGTTATGAAAAAACAAAAACCGATATATCATAACGACGAACTATACCAAAAGGAACTTATTCAACACAAAAAGGGTTCAAAAATACGTAATATAGAAGCCTTAAGAGCAAAATTAATAAACGTTACTAGCGCAACAGGATATGTTGCACAGAATCATGGTAAAGATAAAATTGTTGCCACCGTAATAAATAATGTTGAAAAAGAATGTACATTTTGCAATTTTTCGTACCAGGATCACATAAAAGAACAAGAGGGATTGTTTTTTCAATCTTTTGTATCAATTCCTTTAATATTTGATAAAATGGATAATGGTTGTATATTGTATGCATGTAATCAAAAAGGATATTTCCCCAAGTATGCTGTTAAATATCTATTTCCATTAAGTTTGATGTTAAATGCAATATTTAAAGTTTTAGTTAATAGAGAAGTCTTTCCAGAAAAATGATTAATAATTTAGCAGAAATACTATGACACAAATTAATGATGTAAACAGTAATAGCACCCCTGCCGAAAGCACAGAATTATTTGAACAGCTAAGAACGGGTGAAATTAATTCTTATCAATATTTCAGTCGAAATGATTTTAATTCAAAAAGTACTTTTGTCGATGAGTTTATATATCAAATAAAGTCAATATCTTCATTTATTAGAGTTCTGATCCGCAAATAATATAAGAACGATTACAACAACTCAGTATAAGTGTTCCTGATCATAAGTTGGCTCTGATTCAATTCTTTGAATCTAAATGATTATTATCTATTCTACTTCTGTATATATATTGTCATAATGATTTTTGTACGGGATTAATCGACCCATTGTAGCATAGGTTTTCTTTCTTTTTTCTTCATCTGGCTCTATAATTTTGAATGGTTCAGTCCACGAAAATTCATCTATTGCTACCCATGAAGGATATTTTATCATTACCACTAAGTTGTGTTGTTCTCCTGTGTGATGAATTAACACTTTATAATCTAATAACGTCCCCATTTTTTTAGCTTCCTCTACAGAAGGTAAAGTATATTCCTTAATCATTGTTTCTATACTGTCTATTTTTGCATAGTCTACTTTGTAAAATGATACATACCAATATGGTGTATCTTCCTTTTCTTTATCTTGTGCTATCAAGCTTGGAATAAATAACAGAATTAGCAATACTGCTACAATTATCCTGATGGTTGTTTTATTCATTATGTACTCCTTTTATTAATGAAATATTGAATGGAATAATTTTGGGGAGTATACACGAATTTTACTGAATTGAATGCCCCTGTTAAAAAATGCTACTCCTATTAAAAACCTCGCAAGGTGTGTTTATTTTATAGATTTACCGCTTTCAGAGTCTCAATAGAGCGTAAAAACACTATAATTCGTGGCTATTAGTGTGAAATACTACAGATGAATTGATTGCTTTTTCAATTTCAAGTTTGGGATACAGGTAATTTGTATTCACTTTTTCCGTCCGGTGTGAAGGTGGGTAAGTAACGATGTATCAAAACCCCGTTGTGAAACGAGGTTTTTCGGGTGGGCGTTGAGAGATTCGAACTCCCGGCATCTGCCTTGTAAGGGCAGTTTGTATCGAGGAGCGATTTTGAAAGTGTGCTACAACTGTGCTACGCTTCTGTCCATAACTGTCTACTTCTGTCATACTTAAAATGATTTCACATTTTTATTA
>SDBT01012664.1_pt1 | contig 13549 bp, 10 predicted proteins | sample 2277101 | NCBI WGS metagenome assembly SDBT01 (sample SAMN10404973, study PRJNA504765) | marine sediment metagenome | isolation source: marine sediment core GS10_PC15, 103 cmbsf | place: Arctic Ocean: Southern Knipovich Ridge | collected 2010
CACATTGAGACCAGGAGCGGGATGGTTGTTTTCCGTTTCGCTCCCACATTAAGACCAGGAAAGGAGACACGGCGATGAAGGGTTTGTTTTCATCGGGATTTTACTGAGGGGCTGTCCGGCGGTCTCGGGCGAGCCGGGACATTGCCGGGCAGCGTATTACTCTAATAGTCCAGTATTCCAGTTCTGAACCTGGAAGGCGTTAGCTGACGATGGCCTGCTGAAGGTCGGCGGCGAGTTGTTCGGCGAGCCGGAGGTTGTTAAGGCTGCTGCCGGCGGTGTATTTCTTGCCGTTCTTCATGAAGACCTTGAGGTTGTAGTAGAGCTTGTTGCCGGACTGCATGCCTCGGACGGGCTTGATTTCCTTGACCTGGCTGGCGGCGAGGCGGCGGGTGCGGCCGATGCCGAGGATGCCGCCGGAAAGCACGATGTCCCGCCGGCTGACGTCAATCCGCTTGGTGCTGAGCCAAAGATTGAGCACGCCGAGGAAGAGCAGGACATCGAAGATGCCGAAGATGATCGGGAAGAGCAGCGGCGCTTTGAGGTGCAGCATGAGGATGATGACCCCGGTCCAGATGAGGAAGAACAGGGTCAGTCCCGCTGCCAGGCCTTTATTGCGGCCCATGGGAAAGACGACGCGGCGGCCGCCGGAGCTGAGCGCCTGGTACTCGATGCCCACGGCCTGAAGCTGATTGTTCAAGTCCGGAGCTTCGGCCAGGCCGGCAATGGCGCTGTCGTCGAGGGCGAAGTCCGCCGAACTTTCTTCGGTCTTGAAGACCGGGACGTCAAAGCGGGCGACATAGTCCACGCCGGGCATCTTGGCCTTGACCGCCACGCGCCAGACTATCTGGTTATCGGCGTTTTCCGTGTTTGATTCCTTCGAGTCGAACGGGATGGCAAAAAGGATGGGAATGGCTGAGCGCGTCAGGTCGCGTTCGAGCACCTCGTGTTGGAGTACGCGGGTATCTTGCCAAAGGACGTGTTCGGTGGTGCGGCTGCTGCGGTTCTTGCCGCTGCCGGAACGGGTGGTTATCCGATTGATGCAGCTCAGGGTGAGATGAAAGCCGTCTTCGGGCCGGATATTGACGTGGGTGTGAATCAGCCCCTCGAGTCTGCCGCCGATGACGCCGGGCACGGAATTCATCACAAAGACGCTCTCGCCATACTTCTTCCACTGTATGAGGCAGTATACCGCCAAGACGGCCAGGATCAGGCCGACGGCCGGAAAGCTCCCAAGCAGCAGCAGGGCCACCTTGTTGCCCTTGTCAATAAGTTTGCCGTACAGGAAAAAGAAGAGCGGCCAGGACATCAGGTTCCAAACGACGGCAAAGACCACGATGAGGATGGTTCTAACCTTGGCTGACGAGCGGATCCGGCCCTTGGCCCAGTCATCTTTCCACAGCCAGGGCGCTTCGGGATATTGGGCCTGCAACGCCTTATCGGCCTTGTTGCGTTTATAGGCATAGACGGCGAAAAACATCAGCCCGAACCCGGCGCCGCCGAAGACCAGGCCGAACAGCGCATACATTCCGAGCATCTCGATCCGGATGTCGCGGTACAACACCGCCTCGGCCGGATTATTCTGGTTCACATAACAGCGGAACGGCTTGCCGGATTTCTGGCAGCCTGCGAGCTCTCTATGGGCCCGCTGGTGGAATGAGCCGATATTGTCGGACCCGCCGTGCACGGAGACCCGGTCTCCGTGGTATTTTCTGCCCTGATAGGTGTATTCATAGCGGGCCTTGACCTTGTAGGTCGTGGTCGTGCCGCCCTTGGAACTGCTGCTTGTGTGCCTCTCCAGTTCGGCGTGGGTGATGATTGCCGGGACCTCGTCCCAGGTCTGCATGCGGAAATACGTCACCAGCGTCCAGATCATCAAACCCGTCATGAACACGCCCACCCCGGCAAAAGGCACGCTGAACACCATCATGCAGCCCGCCCCCGCTTTACCTGAACTTTTCTTTGACCGAGCCATCTTCTGCCCTCCGAATTAAGTCAGCACCGGTGAAAATAGACTGGGATCAGCTTTTTGCAAGGCGCTTCAGTTCGTTAAAATCTTACTCGGAGACTTCGACGCATTTGGCGCCGCAAAAGGCATCAATTGCCGGCACGCGAAGTTCACTCGCGATTTCCGCGGATTATCCCCGGCCCCTTGCCAAGGAGAACTTTTCACTGCATAGTTTTCCCCGGACAATAGTGGGGACGCCTCGACAAAGAAAGGACGAAGATTGAGATGGGAAGCTACGGATATTTTGATGAGAGTGCGCGTGAATATGTTATCACGAGCCCGGAGACGCCCGCGCCGTGGATAAACTACCTGATGGGCAAGAATCTGAAGGCGTTTATCTCGCAGGGGGCCGGCGGCATGTTGTGGCAGGGCGAGCCGAACTGCGGCCGGCTTACCCGGTACCGGTTCAATGGCCTGCCCGCCGACAGCCCCGGTTTTTATCTCTACATCAAAGACGGCGAAAGTGTCTGGAACCCGTCCTACTACCCGGTGATGGCCGAACTGGATTCCTATGAATGCCGTCACGGGCTGGGCTACACCAGGTTCGCCGCGGGAAAAGACCAACTCTCGGTTGAAGTGACCTATCTTATCCCAATCGAAGACGACATTTTCCTGTGGGACATCCGGGTCAAAAACCTTGCCGGCCAGCCCAAGGACATCAGCATCTACCCATATATGGAGTTCGCCCTGCATGATTGTGACAAGGACACTTATCATTTCCTCGTGTGCGGCAACCAGGCCAGGTATTCCCACGATCCTGAGCTGAACGCCCTGATGGTGGACTATTTTGCCTTCGAGGCCACCTTTATGGGAAAATCCATTTTCTCATCCTCTCTGAAGTTCGCGAACTTTGATCTGGATCGAGACCGGTTCATCGGCAGGGGCCGGACGGAGGCCAATCCGATTGGTCTGGTGCGCGGCTTGAGCAATTCCGAAGTCAAGGACGGCGGCCGGTATGCCTGCGGCGTCTTCGAGAACGTGCTCCACCTGGAACCGGGAGAAGAGAAGCGGTTTTTCTATAAGTATGCCGTTTCCGAGTCGTTCGACGAATCCAGAAAGATCAACGCGAAATACTCTTCCGCCGCCAGCATTGACGAGGCGTTGAAATCACTGGGGCGGTTCTGGGACCAGGCATTGTCGACCGCGCAGGTTGACACGCCGGACCCGGCCGTGAACGCGCTGCTGAATACCTGGCTGCCCAATAATGTCCGGGTAACGCTCAAGAACGCCCGCTCGATCTCGACCCGGCATAGCGGGTCCAGCGCCGCGTTGTGTTTCCGGGATACGATGCAGGATGCCATGCCCTGCACCCAGTTGTTTGCTGATGATGCGCGGGTGGTGATCGAGAAGGCGTTGAGCACCATGCTGGCGAACGGGCGGACGGTGAGATCGGTTAATCCCGAGACCATGCAGGCGCCTGAAACCGACTTCGTCAGAATTGATGCCGCGGTCTGGGGCGTGTTCACGGTTTACCAGTATCTTGCCGAGACCGGCGACCTGGAGTTTCTGAACCAAGTTTTGCCTTACTACGATGCCGGCGAAGGCTCGGTGCTGGAACATCTGCTGAGAGGGCTGCGCTTCATTGCCGGGCATACCGGGAAAGACGGCCTGCCGGATTTGTTCGATGTTGACTGGAACGACATGCTGCAGATCTTTTCGGCGGCCAAACCAGGGGGCCAAACCGTGATGGTGGCCCAGCAGTTCATCTATGCCGCCAGACTGCTTCTGGAAATACTTGATTGCGGCAACGAGGACGGCCCTGTGGACGAACTCGAGCAACAGATAGACGCCTTTACCCGGGCGCTGAACTCGGACGCGGTCTGGGACGGGAAGTGGTTCAGGCGCCTCCTCTTTGCCGATGGCGAGGTCATGGGCTCGCAGGCAAATGCCGAAGCCAAAATCTTCCTCAACACCCAAAGCTGGGCCGTGATTGCCGCTTCGCTCTCGCCTTCGGCTCGCTTTGCGCCTGCGGCGCTGCTGTCCGGCTTGGACCCGGAAAAGACCCGGACGGCGATGAACTCGGTCTATGAAAGGCTCAACACCGAATACGGCCTCCGGATTTTTTCCCCGCCTTTTACCAGAATGAGCGACGGCAGTCCGTTCAACGGCAATACCCCCGGGGCCGGTGAAAACGGCGGCTTGTTCCTGCACGCGAACACTTGGGCGATCATTGCCGAAGCTATCCTCGGCAATGGCGACCGGGCCTGGGAATATTTCAGCAAGATTCTGCCCGCCAAACTCTCCGAGCGCAACCACAAAGACCCACAACGTGGGTACGCCAATGAACCTTATGCCTTCACGTCCTGGATATATGGGCCGGACCATGAACGTTTCGGCAATGGTCAGCTCTCATGGTTGACCGGCGGCGCCGCCTGGATATATAAAGCCGGCCTCGAGTACATTCTGGGCATCAGGCCCACCCTGAACGGCCTGCGGATTGACCCGTGCATCCCGAAAGAGTGGGAACAGTACTCAGTAACCCGAAAGCTGCGGGGCACAACTTATCACATCGAGGTCGGGAATCCGCAGCACGTATCAAAAGGGAAAATCCGCCTGAAGGTTGACGGCAAGGACATTGAGGGGCAGCTTATACCGTACACGGCCAGGGAGGAGATCACCGTCGAGGTCACGATATGATCATGTGTTTGAATGCTGAATAACGTTGCCGGAGGATAACTATGTTGATTATTGATTCCCACGTTCACTGCGGCGGAATAGATGATTCCGCGCCGCAGGCTTACGAAGACATCGCGCCGACCTTCGATGCCGCGGGAGTGGATGCCGCGGTGTGCTTCTCACCCGTCATGGAGATTTACGACCGGTACAACCCCGAGTTCGGGGATGACCCGTACTGGCGCCAGCGCCGGGAGAGTTCCCGGAACTACCTGCGCTCCCTTAGCGGCAAACGTCACCGCATCTACCCGTTCTATTTTGTCTGGAATGACTTCGACACTTCACAACTCGAACACTACTGCGGCATCAAGTGGCACCGGCACGCCGACGAACCGCAGTATCATTATGATGACCCGCAATGCGCGGCGATGCTCGAGGCTATCCGCGAGCATGGTTTTGTTGTTGTGCTCGAGGAAGAATATGAGAACACATTACGTTTCGCGGACCGTCTCGGGAAAGGGATTCCCCTGATTATCCCGCATTTGGGCAATCTGAACGGGGGCGCTCACCGGCTTATGGCGGAAGATTTCTGGAAGCGGGAAAACACCTACGCGGACATGTCCGCCCAAGCTGTCAGCGAGGCCGACATCAAAATGTTCCTCGACAAATACGGCCCGCACCGGCTGCTTTACGGCAGTGACTACCCCTTCGGTTCGTCTCTCGGCTCGAAGCAAAAGATCTTGAACCTTAACCTGCCTGAGGCCGACCAAGAACTGATCTTGGGCAAAAACATCCTCCGACTTCTGAAAAATGCTGACCAGAACGGGTAGCCTCACCAATTCACGGTTAGCCCAAAAGTTTTGTGGGGCAGAGAGCTTGCAAAGACCCGATAATTGTCTACATTATTGAAAACGGCCGAGGTATGTCATGCACAACGAATTTACCGCCATTGTCGAACGCGACGGGGAATGGTTCATTGCCTACTGTCCCGAAGTGCCCGGGGCCAACGGCCAGGGGCGTACCAAGAAGGAATGCCTCGAAAGTCTGGCCGAGGCCATTCAATTGATCCTCGAAGACCGCCGGGAAGATGCGCTTCGCGCCCTGCCTGACGATGCAGCCCGGGAAATCGTCACCGTCAAATGAAACGACAAAAGCTGCTCAGGCACTTACGCAGGCACGGGTGTTTTCTGAAGCGGGAGGGTCGTTCCCATTCCCTATGGACTAACCCTCAAACCGGGCATATTGAGGCCGTCCCCCGCCATAGTGAGATTGCTGATTTGCTGGCGCGCAAAATCTGCCGGAACCTGTCTATTCCTGAAATGTAGTTTTAGCAAGGACAGGGCTAAATGCCGTAGGTTTCGTTGAGTTTGGCGGCGAAGGTGTGTTCGAGTTCGGCGTAGACCGCGGCATTGGCGGGGATGGGTTTCACGCTTGTTGCCGGCTCGACCGCGGAGAAGACGTCGGACAGATTGTCCCAGGGGATGCCGGTCACGGCATTGGCGGCGCGCAGGGCCGCGCCCAGTCCGGCCGAATTGCTGACGTTCAAGCGCTGGAGTGTGGCCCCGAAAACGTCCGCCAGCACCTGCAGGATACCCGGATTCTTCGAGGCGCCGCCAGTCACCCGGATGATGCTGGGTTCCTCACCAATCCAGCTCGAGTGAATCTTCAGGTTCACGGCTTGGGCCTCGACGATGGCCTTGACCGCGGCGGGACCATCCTGCCAGTTGACGAAGGCATCGCCGCCAAAGAGCTTCGGGCCGGGCTCGAGCACCAGCGGGGTGATTTCAGCCTCGTAGTAGGGGAGCATCAGATTGCCGTTGTTGCCCGCGGGCGTCTCCTCGAGCACGGCCTTGGCGAAGGCATCCCAGTCCAGGCCGAAGCGGTTCAGGACGGCCTCGCGCGCCAGCGACCCGTTCTTAACTGCGATCAGGCTCATGAAACCGCCGGCGGGATTGCCGAAGACGTGGCCGTAGCCCTTCGGATCGGTTACCGGCCGGCGCATGGCCGCAAAGAAGGTGTCGCTGGTGCCCAGACTGATGATCGCCGTGCCCGGCTCGATCGCGCCCATGCCTACCAGGCTGCACGGATTGTCCCCGGACCATGCAAGGACCGCCGTGCCGGGGCTGAAACCGTATTTCTCGACGAAGTAAGGGGCGATCTCGCCGACCTGGGTCGAGCCGGGAACCGGCCCGGCCAGTTTTTCGCGGAGATTCGGGGCAGTGGCTTCGAGCAGCTTGTCATTCCAGTCGGCGGCGGCCAGTTCAAGCAGGTTCATGCCGGCGCCGTCGCCGAGGTCAATCGCCGCGTCCGCGCCGGCCAGGATACTGGCCATGAAGGAGCTGACCAGGTGAATCCGGGCGGTCTTCTCGTAGGCGGCCGGGTCTTCCTTGTAGAACTTGCGAATCTGCGGGCCGGTAAAGCGTTCGATGGGGCGCGAGCCGGAGAGCCTGACCACCTCGGCAACACCCCCGGCGGCCCGGGCGATCTCGGCACACTCGGCAGAGGTCGAGCTGTCCATCCAGATGACGGCGCTGGCCCGGCTGAGGCAGGGCTTGAGCTGCTCGGCCAGTGATTTCGAGCTGTCGTAGTTCAGCGCCTGAAAGAATTTGTCGTTCAGGTAAACCGAACCGTGCTGCTGCCCGGAACCGCTGATGCCTTTTATCTGCGACCAGTCGAAGCCCTTGTCCCTGCCGCGCGCCAGCAGCATTTCAAGGGCCTCGAGCCACATCATCGGGTCGCTGTGTTTCACCAGTGGGTCGGGGTTTTCGAGGAAGCCGTTCGGGCTGTTGTATTGGGGCAGGTCGTCCCCGTAATGGACGGTTTCGTCCAGCAGTATCTCCCCCGTATCCGTGTCAATCACGATTGCGCTCAGGCTCTGCGTACTCGAATCCAGACCAAGAAGCTCTGCCATTGTCATGGCTCCTTTTAGCTGACCGGCATTGCCGGTGTTTGTGCTGTTCGGGATCGGCGGACCACGATTTCACCGTGAATCATCTGGGGGCTAAGGAACTCTTTGATGTACTGGCCCGGCAAGAGCGCCACCAGGTTTCCCCTGCCGTCAATGATCGAGCTGTGGCCGGGATGGTAATGATCGATCCCGTCGTCACCGGCCAGATTGGTTGCCACCCTGGCCATGTGATGGCGCAGGCTGGCCTCGATGCCGCCCCCGACGAAGCACACTTGCTCCATCTTTTGCAGATACAAAGCGCGCTTCGCCTCATCCTCGAGGTCCTGCAGGTTAAAAATGAACTCGCGCCCCTCACCCCCGGCGCTCGGGCCGAGATACACCTGGCAGCCCTGAGCGGCCAGCTTTTGGTTGATGTCCGGGATACCGGAGTCCGCACAGATGCACACGGCCATTTTTACCCCATCGACCTCAAACATGGTGCGAGCTTCCGGCCCGGGGAGAATGCCGGCTTCTTTCTCGCTGGGAGTTAAGGCGTGCTTGCGCTGCACGATCATTTCCGAGCCCGGAAAGACCGGGAAGACGACGAAATGGCTCACGTGCAGCCCCTCATCACTTCTTTCGAGCGTGCCGGCGGCAATGGCAATCTCGAGCTCTTTGGCTATGGCTGCGAGCCGAACGGCCTCCGGGCCGTCCGCCCGAAGCGCTTTCCGGGTGACTTCTTCGATGTAGGCATAGCCGGTTATCGCCGCCTCGCCAAACAGGATCAAGCGCGCGCCCGCCGCCGCGGCCTGGGCCGAGAGCATTTCGATTTGGTCCAGGTTTCCCGCAACATCACCGACCGTGCAGACAAGCTGCCCGCACGCAATATGAAATTTCTTTTCCGGCATTTCCATGAGAGTTGGTTGTCAGGGCCAGATTTTATGGCCGCAATTGTTTTTCCGGCCCCGCGCCTGAAGCATGCTTTAGGTGCGGGGCGCTATTGCCCGGTTCTTGAGCTTAAACTTCGGCGATGAAGTGACCGGTTTTTACGGGCTCGCGGGTTCGCGTTTCGAGGAAACCGCCCAGCTTTCTTCGGGGTCAGGCATGTCAAAGCGCTGGCAGCCGCCCGGGAAGTACTTCTGCAATTTTTCGTATTCCGCGGCGATGGCGGGATTGGGATGCTGCCAGTCGTGCACGTAATAGACGGCGCGGATTTTGGCCTGAAGCAGTTCCTTGGTACAGCCGAAGCAGGGCCGCATGGTGCTGTAGCACACGGCGCCGGCAACTTTGATGCCGAAACGCGCGGCCATCAGCAAGGCATTTTGCTCGGCATGCACGCAGATACACAGGTCGTAGGCTTCACCTGACGGATATTTCTCGCGGTTGGCGCAACGTTCACAGCCGCCTTCGTCGCAGTTGGTCAGGCCGGAAGGCGTCCCGTTATAGCCGGTGGCCACAATGTGATTGTCCAGGACCAGGATCGCCCCGACGCGGTTGCCCAGGCAGTTCGCCCGGCGGCGCACGGCCATCGCGATGCCCAGATAATATTCATGCCAGTCCGGCCGCTTGATTCTCTCAACTTCCATGAGCCTGAAGACCCCATTTGCCGCTTGATTCTATCCTCTGCTGGAATAATTCTACTATAGCTTTACCGGTACGGATTGCCACCGGCCACGCGGGTAATCTTCCACGGCAACCGGTTTTTCGCCTGAAGACAGCAAAATTCCCGAAAAAAACGGGAAAAAATTCCCCTTTTTTTTCCCTTTGGCATTGACAGGGTGGGTTAGCGGGATTATAGTAGTTCTTAGAGTAGGAGATCATCCTCTGGATATGATTTGCGTCGGGACCGCAAGGTCTTAAAGTTAGCGATGCAGAGTAATGAGACTCCTACTCAATTTTTTTGTCTTTTGCCGGCGGCGCTTCAATCTGTGGAAAAGTTAAGGTTATTCACCTTTCGCGTTTATGATTGCATCTCTGCCAGAGCAGCTTCGACAGCGGCGGTTTTCCGTCGAACTCGAGCCGGAAACCCAGCGCTACATTCTTAAATGGCGGCGCAGTCCCGGCTACCAGGGCATGATCTACCTGGTTCTGACCCTGAGCGTAATCGCTCTTGCCTGGGTCGTCTGGCGCTGTTTCACACCCGGCGCCCCCGTCAAAGAACCGCTTCACTTCAGTTCGAAGTCTGCCCCGGCCACGGACAAGGAACACGAACCCCAGTCTGCCGCGGCGGACGGCAAGAAGGATGGCGGCGCTCGAGCAAAGAATTTCAAGCCGCTCGTCGCCGGTCTGGCCCTGCTGGTCATGCTGGGGCTGCTGTATGGGGCTTTCCGGCGGTTCGAGGTGCTTATCGGCAACAAATATTTTGCCAAGCGGGTTCGCTGGTTCTTCTGGGGCCATGCTAAAGAACTGCGGCCCGAAGAGCCCTGCATCATCAAATATATTGATGACGGCAACAACAACGGGCATTACTGCGTAAACGCTCAAAGCGTTAGCGGCCCGGTGCTGCCGTGGCTCGTGAAACCCTCGGACACCGATGGTGCGAAAAAATGGGTGATTCTCTGGTACGCTAAGGATAAGGAATCAGCCGAGCAGCTTCAGCAGTGGCTCAACACGGTGCGCGAGGAACTCAATCAGTCGGGCCCGGCCTTCGGCGGCTGAGGTCGCATTTTCTCTTCCAGCTTTTCCAGCACCTGCCTGGCCCACGCATGGTCCGGCTGCAAGCGCAGCACTTCCCGGTAAGCCGCACACGCCTCAGCCAGTTTGTTCTGCTTAATCAGAGCTTGGCCGAGCTGTAAATGCGCCTCGAGTAAGTCCGGTTTGAATTTGAGTGCCTGCCGGAAACACGATTCCGCTTCTTGGAATCGCTCTTGCTGGAAATAGACCAGGCCGATATTCTTGTGAAGCACGGCGTTGTCCGGCGTCAACTTTTTCTGTTTGTCAAAGCACTTGAGGGCCTTGGGGTAATCTTCCAGATAGAAATACGCCGCGCCCAGGTTCTGGAGCGCTTCGGCATTCCCGGGCTGGATGCTCAGGGCCTGTTGCGATGCCTTGACCGATTCCTCATGCTGACCGCGTTTCAACAACACGCCGGCCAGCAGCCGCCAGGCGTCATCATGCTCGGGTTTGACCCGGATTGTATGCCGGTAAAAGACCTCGGCCTTGGTCAGTTCATCCTTTTCCTCGTATGCCACGCCAAGGCTCAGCAAAGCATAACACGATGACCTGTTCAGTCGTAACAACTTGAGCGAAGTTTCCATGGATGCCGACGTCTGGCCCGCGCTGCGCAGTGCGACACTCAGACCGCGCCAGGCATACTGGGTTTGGCTGTTTTTCCGCAGAACCGCCTGCCAAAGGCTGACGCTACTCCGCCATTCACCGGTCAGCCGCCAAGTCCGCCAGCCGCCGAAAAGGAGCCATAAGCTCAGCACCGCCAGATAAATCTTCCGCCCGCGCCCGCGGAACACCGGCACAAGCATGGCCGCGATGAAGAAGATGCCGATGAGCGGAAAATAACCGTACCGGTCTGCCGTGATAAACTTGCGGTAGTTCAGGACGATTCCCACCGCCGGGGCGAAGGCAATGGCAAAAAACGTCAGGCCGAACCAGCAATTCCGCCACTTAAGACGGAACGCGCAAACCAGCAAAATGCCCATCCCGACACAAAACGGCAGGCCGCTCAGCAAAAGTCTGCCGGCGCCGGTCTCCGGCCAGGCATAGAACTGGCTTGGTTCTGCCAGCAACAGAATGCGCGCGGCCCAGCCGCTCAGCACCCAGGGGACAGCGGCCAAACGGTAACCCAGAGACGGCATCCCCTGGGCCGCTTTCCCAAGCCAGATATTAACGCCCAGGATCAGGAGCATCGCAATCAGCATCGGCGCTTTGTTCAGCCAGTCCGCCCGAGTTACGCGGTCGCGGCAGTAGAAATCCAGCAAGACAAAAAGTCCCGGCAACACAAGCATCGAGGGCTTGGCCAGCATGGCGGCCACCCACAAAGTGTAAGCCGCAAAGTAATCACGCCGGTCGAAGTCGCGCAACCAGCGGCGCCAGCACAGGAGCGCTCCCAGAGCCAAGGCGGTGGACAACAGGTCCTTGCGGCCCATGGCCCAGGCCACCACCTCGACCTGCAACGGATGGATGGCAAAAACCAACGCGGCAACGAACCCCACGAGCCGGGAAGCGCCCAGGCATTTGAGCAGCCGGTAGACCAGCAGCGTGTTCAGCAGGTGCAGCAACACGTTTATTCCGTGCACCACGCCCGGCCGCAGGCCGAAGAGGCTGTTCTCGAACAGGTGGCTGAGGTAGGTGAGCGGGATATAAAGCTGTTCTTTCGGGATGGCTCCGGGCCTGAACAATCCCAGTAGATTAGCGAAGCTGAATGACCGGGTCAGCGGGTTATTCGTCAGCAGGGGATCATCGTCCCAGTTAAGGAACTCGAAGTAGACGCAGCGCAGGTAAAACGCCAGCACGACCAAGGCCAGCGCCAGCGGCCAGCGCCAGTCCCGCCCCGCCTCACCGGCATTTTCCTGGGTTGTCGGACTGTTTTGCATTCCAAGAGCCCCGGTGGCGAGCATTAGTCTGAGGCGTCAAAGCTGGCCAGGAGCTCGGGCGCCTCGACGCACACGGTGCCGAGTTTGCCGACGACAATGCCGGCGGCGTGATTGGCCAGTTCGGCAGCCTCGCGGCTCGAAGCGCCGGCCAGCAATGCGGCCGTGCACACGGCAATAACCGTATCGCCTGCGCCGGACACGTCGAACACCTCCTGCGCCACCGTCGGAATATGCTGCAGTGCACCGTCTTTGCCGAAGAGTGCCATGCCGGCGCTGCCGAGGGTAATCAGCAGGTTCTCCGGCTCCCAGACAGCTATCAGCTTGGCAGCGACCTCACCGAGCGCCTGGTCTTGGCTCAGGGGCAGAACGGTGGGCCGGGGATAGGTACGGGCCAGGGTGAAGGCTTCGGTCCGGTTCGGCGTCATCAGCGTCAGGCCTTTTACCTCGAGAGGGTTGGCCGGGTGCGGATCGAGCGCCGAAGCGAGGCCGTGCGTCGCCGCCAGCGCCTGAATTTCCCGGGCCAAAACCGGCGTGACCACGCCTTTGTTGTAATCCTCGATGATCATGGCGTCCAAGGTGTTTGCTTCAGCAGCGCGGCGCAGCCGCTCGAGGAGTTGGCTGGCGACGGCCGCGTCAATCGGTTCCGCGGCCTCGTCATCAATCCGGACGACCTGCTGGTTGTCGGCAATGATTCGGGTTTTAACCGTAGTCTGCCGGTTGGCAAGCCGCAGTATGTTCTCAGTGGGAATCTGCCATTTGGCGCAGAGCGAACGGATTTCCTCATCCCCGGCGTCTTCTCCGGTGACTCCGAAAGCAAGTGGCACAGCGCCAAGCGCCGCGAGGTTCCGCAGCACGTTGGCCGCGCCGCCGAGCACGGCCTCCTCACTTTGGACGCGCACCACCGGCACGGGCGCCTCGGGTGAAATCCGTTCAGCCGTGCCCCGGATATAGCGGTCCAAGATCAGGTCACCGATCACGGCGATCCGGCAACGGCCGAATTGTTCAAGTAACGCTTTGGCGCGGGCATGGTCCATTAGCGTGGTTCCTCCTGTTTAAGCGATCCTCGGATGGGCGGGTCCAGGTTCGGATGGCGCGGCGGTGGAGATTTCGCCGCCAGCTTATCCAACTGCCGGTGAAAATTCTCCAACTTCCGTTGGAGGACCCGCAGTTCCGGCGCCGGCAGTTCGTTCCCATCCTTGCGCAGGTAGAACGCCAGCTTATCGGCTTCCGCCTTCATCTGGTCCAGGGCCGGCCGGGTATCCGGGTCATCCACCGCGATTTCCGGCCACTGATTAATCCGGTTGCGCAACTCGTCCAGCCGCTTGAAAGTCTCTTGCCGGACTAATTCCCCGGGCCAGAAATTGTGTTTGCTCAACTGTCGCGGCAACCAGCTTATGAGGCTGAATTCCACGAGCAGAATGAGCCCGATCAGCGCCACCGTCAGTCCCGGCGCCAGACCTGCCCGGCGATGCTGAACCGACGGTGCGAAAGCCACCG
>SDBT01012665.1_pt1 | contig 13549 bp, 6 predicted proteins | sample 2277101 | NCBI WGS metagenome assembly SDBT01 (sample SAMN10404973, study PRJNA504765) | marine sediment metagenome | isolation source: marine sediment core GS10_PC15, 103 cmbsf | place: Arctic Ocean: Southern Knipovich Ridge | collected 2010
CCGCGCCTTTCCAAGCTGCTTCACGAGGCGGACCTCCTGCGCCAGGTGCGGGGATCGATCCGGGCAATAGCCGAGGCCGACACGAAGGATCTCACACGGGAGCTGGAAAAACGGGTGGCCGAGCACCCCGAAGTGCGCAGCAAAATCATTTCCATCGGTATTCCCATTCTCATGAGCGACGGGAGACTCCTGCGCGGACCGTTGGTGGAAATCCCCCCTGCCCTAGGCCGCACCGAAACCCCCATCGCACCCAGGGATGTGGATACCTGGGCCAAAGCTGGCTGGGTGGACCTCAGGGAGACTAATGTGGCGAAGTGGCAGTCCCGGGCGCGGATGATCCTGGCGGAGACCGGCGGGATACCTCCGGGCGACAGTAGTTCCCGCTTCGAGCACGACCGCGAATACTGGTCGGTCGACGAGCCGCTGAACGCGGGCAAACTGGCCGCCTGGATCTTCATCCACGAGGACAAGGGGCTAAGGGTTAAGCGGTGACGGCTTGGGGCTAGGGACTGGGATATTGTCGAATGTCGAATGATGAATGTTGATTGAAGATTGTCCGTTGCTGACCCGGCTACATTATCATTACGCCGGGCAAGCCGCTGATGGCTGACTGCTGAATCCGGGACCGGGCCGGGAATTTTACTCCAGTACCTGTTTTGAAAAAATGTGATCCAGATCAAATATTTTCCTTTTAATCTACCCTGATTTGGTCGTATTATCACGGTGCGTAAATGCATCGTTGCTATTATTATGAAGCTTTGAGTAAGTTATTACCGGCGGGTGACGATTAGTCCGACGGATAGGGATGAGAACGTAACAGCAAGGCGGAGGACAGGGCCCACACCCTGCCTCATTGAGAAGCCTTGGCAATAATAGGCAGTTATGCACGCAACATTTAATCAAGCAAAGATGGGAGAAATCATGAAACGGATACTTCAAACTACCGTTATCTTGCTCATTCCTTTTTTCCTGTTCAGTCAGGAAGGAAAGATTACAGGTAGAGTAACGGACGAGACCACCGGCGAGCCCTTGGCTGGTACTAACATCCTGGTGGAGGGAACTTCGTTAGGTGCGGCAACCGACACTGAGGGTGGCTACGTCATTCTCGGCGTACCGGTTGGCACATACATCGTCCGTGGCGAATTCATCGGCTACCGGCCCATGCGCATTTCAAACTTGCGCGTATCCGGCCGGCTGACCACCACCGCCGACTTCGCACTCTCATCCGAGGCTATTGAGCTTGGTGTAGTCAATGTGGTGGCCGAGCGGCCGCTTATCATCAAGGACGCCACCAACACGACCCGGATTGTTGATACTGAAACCATCAACAAGATTCCCGTGCGTGGTGTGAATAATCTTATCGCCCTCCAGACCGGGGCGGTCAGCTCTGCCAGGGGCACTATTTACGTCCGCGGCGCGCGCTCAAACGAAATCGCCCATTATGTCGATGGTGTCTATACGGTTAATCCGTGGAGCCTGAGCAATACAACCCATGTGAGCACCCGGGCCATGGAAGAAGTCTCCTTCCAGTCCGGCGGTTTCGACGCCGAATTCGGCAACTCCAACGGCGGCATGGTTAATACCACCACCCGCACAGGCAGTGACAAGTTCGATATCTCGGCGGAATTCGTCCAGGATCTCGGCTCTACCACTGCCTCTGACGTTAAGAACGCCCTTCACAGCTACGGTTACCAGCTCTACAATGTGAACCTGGGTGGACCTCTGGGAGATCGTATCCGCATGTTTGGTAGTTATGAACATTTCCACACGGATGATAATGGTTCCACTACGACATATTTCCCCACTGTGGATCGTACGGCCAGCAAGGTGCTGATTGGCTTTGACTATGATGATATTCTAGCGGGTGACTCCGACTTCCTGGAATCCGTTTACAACGTGGATGAAGAGGGCAATTGGGGATATCAAGGCTCTGACCGCATCGATAACGACAATGACGGTAAGATTGACGAAGAGGATGAGCGGTGGAACGAGGATATCCTTAACGTCGAAAAGCTGACCAGGATCGTGTATCCAGCCGGCACAGCCGATGGCACGGACCTTAATCCGGATACTACCTATTACATGAGTTCCTACGCGAATTATCAGCGGTTGTATGGCCAGAAACCGAATATCGGACATGATCGGGACGCCATTTCCGCTAACCTGCTGATCGATCTCAAGCCTTTGCGGATTAAGTTGGGCGGGAATCTTACCTCGATCGCCCAGAATCATGACACCCATATTTATCATCTGGTCAACAGCGATAATAACTATTACTCCGAATCCGACGCGATCACAGCCTATGCCAATTTCACTCTGTCCCTCTCGGCGAATGCCTTCTTGAGGGTTAGCACAAGTTACTACGACTATAAGCGGGAGCGGGGGGATCACAGGCACAAGGATAATATCGATGCTTACGGCGATCCGAGCGCGGAAGGAAACGAATGGCTCAGGAGCTACGGGAAAAACCCGCTTACCATGGCCCGGTTTGTGAACTTCACCGGCTATGGTGCGGTCAATAACGAGTACCAGAAGGAACACATGAGCTATATAGGGCTCAAGACTGATTTCGTTAATCAAGCGGGGGCCCACGAACTCAAGGCCGGTTTTGAGTACCGCGCGCATACCATCAGAGATTACATACTCAGCCAGCCGATGGAAATCTTCGAGGAGAAGGAGAAGGCGCGTATCAACAACGCCGGTCTCGACCTTATTATCGGCACCGATGACGATATATTGCCGAGCGATGCGTTTAACTATATCGATGTTGAGTCCGATGACTGGTTCTACACGACCTACCGCAGCGCCTACACGCTGAATACCGGCTATACGCTGGACGGAGAGGAAACGGAAGAATACGACTTTGAGCGGGGCTCGGTTGCTCCTGGCAAGCCCGTGATTCTGGGGGCCTATATCCAGGACAAGTTCGAGCTGGAGGACATGATCCTGAACGTGGGTGTCCGGTTTGACTACTATGACTTCGGTACTGATGTGCCGGCCACTTACGATACCCTCTGGCTGACAGAGGGCCGTCTCGACCGTGATAAGTCCAACTTTGAGGAGCAAGAGCCATACTCCTATATTTCTCCCCGGATCGGGTTCTCGTTCCCGGTAACCGACAGAACGGTACTACATGCTCAGTATGGCACGTTTGTGCAGCATCCATACCTGGACCGGCTCTACCTGTCGGATACCCGGCTGGCGGCCAACCTGTCACAGGGGAACATGACCCAAGCTCCCAACGGGAAACTGAAGCCGGAAAGGACTACCCAATACGAGGTAGGCTTCGCTCAGCAGATCGGTGATTATGTCGCCCTCGACATTACCGGTTATTACAAAGAGGTGCGCGACTACACCCTGCTGAAGAACCGCACCGGTTCCACGCTTAATGGGGCCATATTCTCCTGGGCTCAGCTCGTAAATGGCGACTACGGCGTGATTAAGGGTGTATCCACCAGTCTGACCGTACGCCGGGTCAGGGGTCTTATGGCCCGGGGCAGCTATACCATGCAGTGGGCCAACGGCACGGGCTCGGATCCGGCCACCAACTGGAATGTCGCCTGGACCGGTGATGAATATCCGACCTCGATTAACCCGCTGGATTACGATCAGCGGCATACCGGTTCGGTCATGGTAGATTATCGCACCGACAGGCTGTTTGGGATGTTTGAACTTGGCATAAACGCTCTGTACCGGTTCGGCAGTGGATTAGCCTATACACCATCGGTCAAAGAGTCCGATATATTTGGAGAAGGGTGGTATCAGCCTGTGGCCGCCATCAATTCGGGCTATGCGCCATGGACGTCTATGGTTGACCTGCGGTTCGACCTGGACAACCTCTTCGGTACGGGAGTATCGGCCTACGTCCTGGTGTTGAACGCCTTCAGCGCCGAGAATGTCGATGACGTGTATCCCGGCTCGGGAGAAGCGGGCACTGACGGCTGGCTGGAGATGCCTGAAGGTCAGGTATGGCAGTTAGGCCGGGATATGGGTCCCACTTACTACGAGGACAGACTCAGGACTTGTGGCCGGTGGGGAAGCCCACGTATAGTCCGCTTCGGCTTGACTTACGGCCTGTAATTGTTACGCGGGCGCTACAATTTACTTAGCAACCTTTCACATAATCGAGGAAGGTAAGAATGGAAAAGCATAAAATCGTAAACACACCAAAGCTGTTTTGGATTCTTTCTGTCAGTCTGGTTGTCCTTTTATCGGGACTGATCGCTGCGGAGCGGTCGGGAGTCGGGCACTCGCCCACATCCCTGGCCAAGACCTTGATCAGGGACAGCGGGCAGTTTGACGGCAACCGGATCGCGGATTGGATGGAAAACAACGGCATGTTTGTTTCCCAACGTGTTACGGGTAACTCTGGCATGGAATGGCCCAAAGGTTCTGGTAAGCTTATCAACTACGCCTCGGGCATCTGGGTTGCGGGGAAAGTCGGCAACGATATCCGCACGGCATGCGCCGAGTACGGCCCCGAGTACGTGGCCGGTCCCTGGGGTTCAGCTGCCGGGGATGCCGCCCATCAGTTCTACATCGTGAACAAGAGCGACCTGGCCGACCCCCTGGCCAGTGACGACTTCCAGAATTGGCCGGTCGACCTGGGGGCCCCGTGGGTCGATGAAGACGGGGACGGCGTCTACACGCCGATGCCTTCGGGAACCGACCATCCCGAATTCATCGGGGACCAGGTCATCTGGTACGTGATGAACGATGGGGACGTGGCCGAGCATACGAACATCTTCAAAACCCTGCCATTGGGTGTTGAAGTCCAGATGACCATCTGGGGTTATAACCGCCCGGATGGCTTCGGTGACATGATGTTCGTCAAGAGTCTCATCATTAACAAGGGTAACAATGACATCGATGACACCTACATCGGCCTGTGGTCCGATCCGGACCTGGGCTATGCCGGGGATGACTTTGTGGCTTGCGATACCGCCTTGAGCCTGGGTTATTGCTATAACGACGGCGCTGACTTGGATTACGGTGAGGCCGCACCGGCCATAGGATATGACTTTTTCCAGGGGCCGATTGTAGAATCCCCCGGAGATACGGCCTTTGCGTATGGCCGAGACATACCAGGGTATAAGAACCTGCGCATGAGTTCCTTTATAAAGTATATCAACACCGATGATCCCAACTGGTCGGATCCAAATTCTGCCGACGAGGCGTACAACCTCATGAAGGGTCTGCGCAAGTTTGGAGATGCGATCATCAATACGGAGACGGGCGACACGACGAAGTTTGTCTATCCGGAAGACCCCGGTCTGAACACGGGGGCCGGGGACGGGATCTGGGCCGATTCGGATGATCACGCCTCGGGTGACCGGCGTTTCCTGATGAATACCGGCCCCTTTACGCTGGCTGACGGCGACTCGCAGGAAGTGGTTTTTTCAATCATTATCGCTCAAGGCTCTTCGGCCCTATCTTCCATTATGGTGCTGAAAGAAGTGGATGCGCTGGCGCAGCTGGCCTACGACATCCAGTTCGCCCTGCCGCCCTCACCAGGTGACCCTGAGGTAACCTATACCACCCAGGGGGATGAGATCAACCTCATGTGGGATAATGCGCAAGAGAGCTATATAGCTGCTGACCCGGTGGATGTGATGCCTAAGGCCGGAGCGACCACCGAGATTAAGGAGTGGGTGGCGGAAGCGCTACACCTCGATCAGTATATCTACGGCTTCAGCGCCTATGATACGATGTGTACCGGTGAATACCGCGAAGAGGAGGAGGTCTTCTCAACCGACCCCTATGTGGTTCTACCGATCAACCCGACTGGCTATAAGGCGGATTCCAACTATGCCAGTCCGGTCATTATCCTTGGTGTCGTCTCGGATACCTTCTACACCATGATAGAAGTTGTGGTCGATGAGGTCACTGAATACACGAATGTAGCGACCGAGTACGTTTTCGAGGGTTACAACGTCTGGCAGTATGATAACGCCGTTGGTTCCGGCAAGAATAAGCTGATCGCAACCTTCGATAAGATTAACGACGTTACGGAAATTAAGGATATGGTCTTTGACGCCACCCGTGGTGAGAATGTGCAAGTTACCGTTCAACATGGCAGCGACTTTGGTGTTCGGAACCACTTCACTATTGGGGCTGATTTTCTCCGAGGGGGTATACCTTTAAAAACTAACCGCGCATATTACTTCGCGGTTACCGCCTACGGCTACAACCCCTATGGTATTCCCAGAACCCTGGAAGGTTCGCCGGTGATCATGACGATCCGGCCGGCTGATCCCATCGATCTGGATGTAAGCGCTGCCGGCGAAGAAGAGTTTGAGGATATCGATCATACCGCAGGTGTCTCCGATGGCGCTGTAGATGTGGTTGTGGTGGATCCTCTGGAAGTTACGGGCCACGACTACGAGGTCTCTTTTGACGACAGTGTGGTCTTTTACCTCGATTCGGAAGGTGAATGGCAGTCGGGGACTATCCCCAGCAAGAGCCTGGGTAAGGTGCTTGACGTATCACCTTCGACGGTGACGGCAACTGCTTATGTCGCGGGCGGCGGGGCTGGTACAACCCGTCTCGATTTCGCTTTAACGCTTACGTCCCCTGATGGTAACTGGGCTGATGGGTTCAAATTGACCTTACCGGCAGGAATTACGATCATATCAGCCAGTGTATCCGGGGCCATAAACAGTGACAACCAGACCCCCGGTTTTGAGACTGCGACTATCGATCCCACTGCTAACACGGTGATGTGGGGCAACGACAGCCAGTCTGAGTGGGGCGCGATTGAGGGGAATGCCATTTTCTCCGTAGTTGTGGAACCCGTCGACCCGCCGATCTCGGTGGACTGGGTGCTGTATGATGATAAATGGTCCGGGGATAAAACCGATGCAAGCGGTACCGTTGAGATAACTGAGCTGGTCTATGAGACCAAGACCATCCAGATCTGGAACGTCACTGACCTGAGCACCAGTCAGGTTGTGGCCGCTCTGCAGACGATTGTCGGTGGCGAGAATCTTCTTACCGGGAAGACCTACGCCGACAACGATGATGCCGGCTGGACCTTCTTTGATGGTATCAAAATCAGGGTTTCCGGTGCTCCGGCACACACGGTAAAGACTACCGAGTGGACCGAAAGCGGGGGAGCGATCTCACCCCTATTTTCGACAGCTGAGGAATACGACGACACTGATGAAGACGGCGCCTACGACTATGACGAGCCCTGGGAGGATTATGGTGCCGTCGATCAGAAGATGAATGCGGCTGAGCCGGGCTACGTGGCTCCAGAGAAACACCACGTTGATCCCAATAGCGATGATTACTACGTGGCTGATACGACAATCTGGAAGGCCGCAGATTATGATCCAGACGATGAAGATACTTTTATTGAACTGGAGGCCAACCTCTTAGGCGCCGAGGGGAACGGCGTCTGGAACCCCTGGCCGTATCCCGAGCCTTACACGGACGCCGACAGCGATGGGAAATACGACCTGGGTGAGGCATTCCAGGATGTGGGCACCGATTCCCTGGCCAGCGTGGACGAGCCCGCCTATTTGGTCATGAACCTTGATGCAACGGGAGATAACTACCGGGTGAAGGCCGATACGGTATGCACCATTCCGCTGATCATACTACCTAGTAACCCCACCGGTACCGAGGGGAATAAGGTCTACGACGTCGGTGAGAAGTACACGGATGCCAATGGCGACGATGAATGGACCGCTGCCGAACCGTATACCGATTCGATCGTCAATGAGGTCTACGATGCCGCCTATGATACCACAGCCGTATGGCCGGATATTGTATCCACGTACGTCTTCCATGCATGGAATGGTGGATTTTCTTCAGCAATTGGGACAGGATATCCCAAGACGGAGCTCAGGTTCGTTGAAATGCAGAGTTATACGGACGCAAATGCCAATGGTAAATGGGATCCTGGCGAAGCCTATACCTGGGATCAGGAGGACCCCAATGCCGGCTATGTGGATATGTATGAACACTGGGGTGCCGGGCGTTATACCGGCTACTTTCCGGTGCCGTATACCGCGTGGAATATGGATACCGAACCGGCTACGCAGCTGCATATCGTCCAGCGGGATCGTGATGATAACAATGTATATGACGCCGGTGAGAGCGGTATTTGGAATTACATATGGATTACGAGCCTGGAGTATACTGGCGCGACCATCTTTGATGGCAGTACCGATGAACTGGACTGGATGAACGGCTGCAATGCCCAAGTCCTTCCGATGCCCGGCCTGTTTGGAGTCTGGCTTAGCACCCCGGCGGGTTATGGACCTTTCCTGGGACGGGCAGGCAAAATGGTCTTTGATCCGGCCCGTGACAACCTGCCGACTGACAAGTTCGTGTTCAGTACGAAGGGTGCGGCAGTCGTAGAAATCGATATGGCTATCATCAACGTCTGGCCGAATCCCTACTTCGGCTACAACCCGGAGGAGCGGACACCGGTTGGGCGCATGATGCAGTTCACGCACCTGCCGCCTGAGGCCACCATCCGTATCTTCAACCTCGCCGGGCAGCTGGTGAAGAAAATCGAACACATTGACGGCACCCAATTTGAAACCTGGGATTTGACCAACAACTTCGATATCTTGGTTGCCAGCGGGATGTATATCGCTTACATCTATTCAGAAGAGTATGGTGATAAGATACTGAAGTTGGCCGTAATTCAAGCCGAACAACGTCTAGACGTTTATTAAATAGGAAGAGGAGACGTTACGATGAACAAGAAGATTCAGTTTATCAGCATTATCATCGCTGCTGCCTTCATGGTAGGTGTCTCGTACGGGGGGACGATCAAGTCCCGCGGGACGGCTGGAGCGTACGAGCTCTCCATTCCTGTCGGCGCACGCGGTGTGGCCCTGAGCGGGGCTAACCTGGCTATCGTGTCCGGGATTGAGGCCTTGTACTACAACCCGGCCGGTGTCTCGAACTTCGACCAGGCAATAGAAGCCCAGTTCTCCAACATGAGCTATATCGCCGATATCGACGTCAACTATGCGGCGTTTGTGGTTAACCTGGGAAGAGTCGGAGCTTTCGGTTTGAGCATCAAATCGCTGGATTTTGGTGACATTATCCGAACATCGGCTTTGAATACCGAAGGGACCGGTGAGACTTTCTCACCCACTTTCATCACGGCGGGTGCAACCTGGTCGAAGTCCTTCACGGACCGGATTCGGTTCGGGGTCAACTTAAAAATAATAACCGAATCCATACTGCGCACCAGTGCTACTGGATTCGGGGCGGACCTAGGTGTTCAATATGCCTTCGCCAATTTTCCGCTGAAGGTTGGTGTTGCTCTGAAGAATCTCGGTTCAAAGATGCAGTTCAGGGGTTCTGACCTGGAGCATAAGCTGCAACCCCAGGATTCTGAAAGCGGGAGTCTGGTTGAGAGCTTCCAGGTGGTTTCCGAAGGCTTTGAATTACCTGCGGAGCTGAACATTTCCGCCGCCCTGAGCCCCATTCCAGGCCTGTCAATCATCGGAGCTTTCCAGAACAACAGCTTCACCAACAATGAGCTGCGCTTCGGTGGCCTCTACAGCCTGAACCTGGGTGGTGCCTCGGTATGGGCTGGTGGCGCCATGACGATGTCGGTGGTAGAAGACACCCAACCGGATGATGTTGTGGACGAAGATTGGGAGGACTACACCGGGAATATCTTTGGCATGACCTATGGTGGCGGGGTGACAATCCCTCTTGGGAATATGACGGTCAGTTTTGAGGCAGGGATGCGGACGGTCGTAAACTATTTTGACAACAATATGGTTTATTCGATCAAGGTCGCCTTCTAGGACCCGGACCTGACCAAGCAGTAATAAAAAGCCCTCCACGGTGTGGGGGGCTTTTTAATACCCGGTACTCGTTCACCGGTGGGACTGCCGCGGCTAACCGGGCTTACAGGTGGCGTGTAAGGTGGAAACATCCTCATATACTCGACGCCATGCACCACGTCAGCGTTGTTTTCGCCAGGAAGAGACCCTAATTTCACTGTCTATAAAATTGTTTTTATGCACGTATAAGGAGGTGACAAAGAGCGGATGGTAGAAGTGACCGTCAGAAAAGACGAGCCCCTGGAGAAGGCGCTGCGGCGGTTCAAGAAGAAGTATGAGAAGGCCGGTATCCTGAAGGAGATAAAGCGCAATTCATACTTTCTGAAGCCCAGCGCCGAGAAGCGCATCAAGCGCTCCAAGGCCCGACGCCGCATGCGCCGTACTATGCATTATCTCAATCGCTAGTAGTGCGCCGCCTCCTTTCATCGGATTGACCATAATGAAAAATCCAGGCTTCCCGTCTGGATTTTTTCTTCTTATACTTACACGCAGCCTGGCTTGGAGATGAACCTGTTACCAGTCAATATTGAGGACCAGCCTGCCGGTTTGAAATCGGGCGCGCGCACAGGGATGATGTCGTGGCATTGATCCGCTCCATTTCCGGGGTCCGGGGCATAGTGGGACCGGACCTGGATGCCGCGGTTGTCTATCGCTACACCGGTGCCTTTGCCGCTCTGCAGCCGCCGGGACCGGTGCTCCTGGCCCGAGACAGCCGGCCGCATGGCAGGGAGCTCCTGGCAGCTGCGGCCCGGGCTCTGCAGCAGGCCCGGCGCCCGGTTATCTTCGCCGACCTGGTACCCACCCCTACCGCCCAGTTTATCGTGCCCCGGAAACACCTGGCCGGGGCCATTGTTCTGACCGCTTCACACAACCCCATCGAGTACAATGGCCTGAAGTTTATCGGCGGCGACGGCTGTTTCCTGGGCGCCGAGCAGACCGACATCCTTTTCGCCCGTGCGGATCAAACTGAGGCGCCAACCAGGATTCCTTCCAGGCGCATCCGGAGCCAGGTGGTGCTGGACGTGGCCGGTCTGCATATTCTGGATACCCTCAATCTGGGCTGCATCGACACCGAGGCCATACTCCGCTGCCGGTTCAAGGTGGTAGTGGACACGGTTAACGGCGCCGGTTCGTTTGCCCTGCCGACCCTCCTGGAAGCACTGGGCTGTGAAGTAATTCGCCTGCACACCACACCCGACGGCACTTTTCCCAGGGGGACCGAACCCCTGCCGGAAAACCTGACCGACCTCTGCCGGGTCGTCTCCGAGTACGGGGCCGACCTGGGCATGGCCACCGATCCGGACGCCGACCGCCTGGCCCTGGTGGACGAGACCGGCACGGCTCCAGGCGAGGAACTGACCCAGGTGTTGGCTATAGACGGTTTTCTGCGCCGCACCGGCGGGCGCAAGCCGGTGACCACCAACCTCTCCTCCTCCATGCTCCTGGATCACGTGGCCCGGCGCTATGGGATCGAAGTCCTGCGCTCGGCGGTGGGGGAGGTCAACGTGGTGAACCTGATGCGGTCGGTGGGGGGTGAGATCGGCGGCGAGGGCAACGGCGGGGTGATCCTGGCCGAATCGCACCTGGGGCGGGATTCGCTGGTGGGAGCCGCCCTGGTGCTGGACCGGTTGGCCCAGGAGAAACAACCCCTGAGCGCCATCCTGGCCCAGCTCCCCAGCTTGCACATGGTGAAGGACAAGATTTCCATCGAGGATCACAACCCCGACGAGGTTGTCCGGCGTATCGCCAAACACTATCCCGAAGCCGAGCAAATCACCATTGACGGCCTGAAGCTGCAGTGGCCTGACAGGTGGATTCACGTGCGCCGGTCAAACACCGAGCCGATCATCCGCATCCACGCCGAAGCGTCCACCGCCGAAGAAGCCAAAGCACTGGTGGAGGAGACCCGTAAGGTAGTAGCTTAGACAAACAACCAGGACTATGAAACCCATTGACGACATAGCGGCGAGGATAGACCATACCCTGCTGAAGGCCGATGCCACCGAAGAGGATATCCGCAAGCTTTGCGAAGAGGCCCGGCAGCACCGCTTTGCCGCGGTTTGTGTGAATCCGGTGTGGGTGAGCTTGTGCCGGCAGCTGCTCCAGGACACGGGTGTAATGGTGGCCACGGTCGTCGGATTCCCCCTGGGCGCGTTATCGGCTGAGGCCAAGGCCGAAGAAGCTGCCCGGGCCGTAGCCGCGGGCGCCGACGAGCTGGACATGGTAATGAACATCGGGTTACTGAAGTCAGGCCGGGATGCCGAGGTTGAGGAGGACATCCGTACGGTTGTGCAGGCGGCGGGTGGCAGGACGGTGAAGGTGATTATCGAGACGGCCCTGCTCACAGACGAGGAGAAGGTGACCGCCTGCACCCTTGCACAGCGGGCCAGGGCGCACTACGTGAAGACCTCCACCGGCTTTTCCAAGGGCGGCGCTACGGTTGATGACGTAGCCCTCATGCGGAAGGTGGTGGGCGACACAATGGGCGTCAAGGCGTCCGGCGGCATCCGCACCGCCGAGGATGCCCGGAAAATGATTGCCGCCGGGGCCACTCGCATCGGCACCAGCGCCGGGGTCAGCATTACAACAGCCAACGACAACTACGATCAGGGCTGATAGAAAGAAAGCACAGCATTATTACATGAATACTGAGTTTATTTCCAGTGCTCCCGAACCCGATCCTGAGATGGAAATCCGCTCGGATTGCATCGTTCGTTATAAACCAAAGAATTCCGGTGGGCTGGACATCAGCCTGGAGTCCAAGGTGGCGGTCATGTACGGCCGGTCCATCCGCCGGCTGGCCGAGCAGACCCTGGCCGAGCTGGGCATTACGCTCGGCACTCTGCACATAGAGGACTTTGGCGCCCTGCCGTTTGTCATCCAGGCCCGTATCGAGGCCGCCGTGAAAATGGCCCATCCCGAATTGGAGGCCGTATCCCTGCCGGAGCTGAAAGATCAGGCCCGCCAGGCACCACGGCGGGACCGCTTCCGCCGCAGCCGGCTGTATATCCCGGGGACCATGCCCAAGTTCATGTTCAATGCCGGTATCCACCAGCCGGATACCATCATTCTGGACCTGGAGGATTCGGTGGCCCCGCCGGAGAAGTCCTCGGCGCGGTTCATTGTGCGCAACGCCCTGCGTACCCTGGACTTCATGGGCTGCGAGCCCATGGTGCGCATCAACCAGGGCGGCCTGGGGCTGGAGGACCTGGAGGCGGTGGTCCCCCAGCCGGTGCACCTGATCCTGATCCCCAAGACCGAAACGGCGGAACAGGTGCGGACCGTGGATGAAAAGATTGCCGAGGTGAGTGCCGCGTGCGGCCGCAAGGAGCCGGTGTTTCTCATGCCCATCCTGGAAAGCGCCCTGGGTATTGTCAACGCCCCGGCTATAGCTCAGGCCAGCGACAATAATGTCGCATTAGCTATCGGCCTGGAGGACTATACCGCCGACCTGGGTGTCCAGCGGACCGCTGAGGGCCATGAGTCATACTTCGCCCGCAGCATGGTGGTGAACGCCGCCCGGTCGGCCGGACTGCAGGCCATCGGCACCGTATTTTCCGACGTGGATGATATGGAGGGGCTGCGGGTGGCGGCTCTGGAAGCCAAGGCCCTGGGCTTCGATGGCATGGGCGCCATCCACCCTCGGCAGATCAGGGTGATCCACGAGGCCTTTGCTCCCACCGAGGAGGAAATCGACAAGGCCGCAGCTATTGTCCTGGCCTTTGATG
>SDBT01012666.1_pt1 | contig 13547 bp, 26 predicted proteins | sample 2277101 | NCBI WGS metagenome assembly SDBT01 (sample SAMN10404973, study PRJNA504765) | marine sediment metagenome | isolation source: marine sediment core GS10_PC15, 103 cmbsf | place: Arctic Ocean: Southern Knipovich Ridge | collected 2010
GGAATTGAAAACACAGGTAAAGAAGATTGGGGTGCTAAGGCCAGATGGAATGATAGCATCATTGCTAGTTCATAGTATTTCCACAGATGCCCTCAGACAAGCCGACGCAGTAAAGGACGGGCCGGATGAGGATATAGCCGTGGTATTTAACGAGGTTTATATTGCGCACCGTGATACCGGGTTTGACCATTCCGGATGCTATCAATGCGAACAATTCCAAAAGCTCAAGCAGTATATGGGGATAGAATGACCCTCAAGCCCATGATGACTACCCGCGAAGTTGCTGACTATTTCGGGATCACCCTTGATGCTGTACAGAAATGGCGGTACCGAAAGATGGGCCCTAGGTTCACCCGGATAGCATGGAACTGTGTTCTCTATAAGCGTAAGGATGTCTTGCGGTGGGAGAAAACCCGGGCGGTAAATTCTGGCGGGAGGCCGAAAAAGAATGCCAAATAAAAAGAGAGATACCGATCCTCATGGAATCAGCGCATCTATGAAGTTCGTAAAGGAAATGGCTGAGATTGATTTCGAGGGCCATCAAAATAGATTTGGTTTGTTGGGGGCAATGGTTTTTGCAGCATCATCGGATGATTTAATAAAACTTATCGGGAAGGCCCGACGAATCTGCAAGAAATTCAGATGATTAAAACCAAAGATTCACAGGGAACAAAGGCGGCCAAGGATTTCGTGGAAGAAATAGCGAAACTTGATAAGTTCTCAGTTTATGGGACGCCATACAGGACATTGAGTATGCTACAGCGGAAGGCCCGGCGTATCCGCACTAAATTCAAGGGGAAGAAATGAGAGACAAAAAACTTTTTGCAGGGATGATGATTTTGATACTTGGTATAGCGTCGGGTGCTTTATTTATGCACAGATATCTGGATAAATACGCCGATGGTGTTGCGTTATCAGATTCCGTATCTGAAACAGAACCCAAAAATGGACGACTCGGGGAAATATTTACCAATAAAAAGGGGGAAGTGTATGGGTTTGGAATATTCACGCGACCGGGGGTGACATTTAATTTCAGTTTTCAACGATCAAAATACGATATAGGCGAAGGCAACTATATGGTAAGGGTCTCAGGATGGGCCTCAAATGATATATATGTAAAATGTACTGACTTGCAAGGCCCTGACCGGGTACAGTGTGAAAAGTTTGGGTATAAATATTAGGCGCGAGCTATGACGAGAGTCGTGTACAAAAACAAGGACCTTGCGATATACAATGTCAACGATCGTACCAAGGAAATCAGGTCACACTACTATCTCCACGAGAAATGGTGTGGCGGTCGACAGGTGGCGCTGTTACCGTTCCGATTCGGGAAGCGCAACCGGCCCGAGTACCTCTTGAGAAAGGAAATGGTGCCAGCATGGAGAACTGATATGACTTGCATGGCGGCAATTTCTGGAGTGATTGCGGATTATGATACCTCTACCTCATCGGCGGCTGGACATCTGTGGAAAAACACTGGATTCCAAATCTTATACGGGAGGCGGTTCAAATTTCTTGGCTCCTGCCGCGGTTCCAAGCGAGTTGACACGGTGTACGATCTATACGCGGTAAATGTCCACGGGCTCACTCAGGAACCCCCGGAAGGAAACGGCACCCCTCTCGATGATATGGCAACTCTTCACTGGGTGGTAAACTCGACCATAGGAATGGCAATTGACCCGCTGGTATACGTCCTTCATTATCGTACGGCACGATATATTGGCCGTCTGGCGCGTCCACGGGCCACAGGAGAGACTTTGAAAGCATTGGCGGGTATCCATGCCTAAAAGGGAGCCTGTACTCGTGTGGCAATGCGAGGAGTGCGGAAGACGCACGGATATGGCTGGAACCGACGAGCCTCACGTCTGCGTCCATTGTAGAACCTGGAATGGCCGGACGACAAAGTTCAAATACATTGGCGAATTAAAGGAGAGATGATATAATGGACGGCATGGAGGAAACCAAATGATTACTAGAGAAAGTCGAGTGCATCAATCCAGATTTGGATCTATAACAATTAGCCGTGAACAAAAAGATGATGAGGTGCCAAAATATTCTTTAAGTGCAGAGGGTCAATATCAGATAATCAAAATATCCTCGGGTGGCATAGAGGAAACGCGGGCATTCATACAAGGATTGCTGGAGAGCGTGGATAAGGTGGGGCCAAAAGCATTATGACCGGATTCAAGGAGCTTAAAGATTGCGACCGGACAGGCAACGCCCATGATTTCGCAGAAACCCATCACGGTGACTTTCTATGTTATTTCTGCCATTTCCGTTTGTCAGGACAAAAGCGGCGCCACTTTCCACCCGGGGAGATGCTGAAGATATGATTGACTTCTCGCGCCTCAAGACACTTTTCAATGCGGAAACTGAAATCAATCTGAAAATAGTAGAAGCTCCTGCCCATTATGGCGGGCCGTTTTGGATGGTGCAATATTTCACAAAACCAATGGCTGAGTGGATTAGGCTTGCCGATTTTGTACGAAAGGAACATGCCGAGAATTTCATATTGATTCTGGAGTCTATGCCAGAACTCATCAGGCTCGCGGAGATCGGAAAAGGGCATGAATTTTGCGGCACGGATGAAGTAGATGCCGAAATCGAGAAATCTGGCCGACGACTTGCGGAGAGGCTTTCAAAGGGGCATGGCACTAGATGATCGACTTCCCAAAACACCGGGCGAACCTGGCCAAGGCTACGCCGGTACCATGGGGAAGCAAAGAATATGCGATTGAATCCGTAAAGCGTTGGTTTTTCGAAGGAAAAGAAACTGACAGACCAGAGTCTATAATTATCGATATTGGAGATGCTGACGAACCATTTAAGGAAGATTTGAAATTGATAATTGACCTAGTGAACGACAGCGCCGAACTTTTAGACAAGGCTGAAAAATGGGATAAGGTTTGTGACGAAGTCGGAATCGACGAAACCCATCCCGGTGCCGTAAATGCAATATCAGATTTATGTGCCGATGCAACGATTGACATTGGCGAAGATCTTGTTAAAAAAAAGCCCAAGGCCACCGCCCCCGTAGAGGAAGGGAAGTCCAGGAATTGACAATGCTTAGCGGTATGATAGGATTTGTAGTTGAGGCTAGGTTTGCTCCCGAAAAGGCGACGATCCGAACCGCCCTGCCTCAACACCTTAATCACGGATCGCAACTATCGGAGGTTGTTATGCCAAAGAAATCACGCATTGAAAGATTTTGGGAAAAGGTCCAGAAAACAGATACTTGTTGGAATTGGATTGGATCACACGATAGAAAAAGGTATGGGTTTTTGTGGGATGGAGATGCCAACGTAAGAGTTCATCGATGGGCGTATGAGTATTTTGTTGGACCCATTCCTAAGAGTTTGACGATTGATCATCTCTGTCGAAACCCTTCTTGTGTCAATCCCGAACATCTTGAGATTGTTACGAACAGAGAAAATATCTTACGCGGTGAAGGAATTGCGGGACGAAACGCAAGAAAAACTCATTGTAAAAGAGGTCATGCATTCACTAAGGAAAATACTAATATTGAGAACACTAAATATGGTGCAATGCGAAGGCGAAGGTGTAGGATTTGCCGTAATCAATTAGAACGAGAGTGCAGAAAACGAAAGCGTGTATTTTCAGAATCTCAAGCAGAGAATGTGAATAGTGGTTGATGAAATTATCATGCCCAACGGGCGCCATAGGGGGGAGCGCATCACCCGGGTACCGGTATCCTATCTCAAATGGATGGCCAACACGCCGGACCATTCTCTTTGTCAGTCGGCCAAGGCAGAACTCGACCGCCGCGGAACTATCACGCCGGATGTGGATGTCTCGGGACACGCCATTGACCGTGCTTCTCTTCGTTGCCGGAAACTCTGGCACCAAGACCGTGAAAAGGACGAGGGATTATATTCGTGGCTCTGTCGAGTCACTCATGAAGCGATTCTCAAAGAGGGGAACTGGGAAGGCACAACCCGATGTGAATACAAAGGTTTGGTGCTGACGATCACGAGGGAAGGAACATGGCCGGTGCTGAAATCGGTATGGCCGGATAAAAAAGCCTTTCGGGTTTTTAAGAAAAAGAGTGAGGGCTCTTTTGGGACGCCAGTCAAAAATATCACAGATCATCCTGATTATATTCCAGCGGAACATAGTTTCACGCCAGACGAGATGGAGTGGGATAATAATGCCAGCCTTTGAATTCACTATATGGGACGGGCGGGCCAAGAACCCGGAAGCACCTTTCAAGAGGTACATTCAGAAAGCCCCGACATTAGACCAAGCCTTGACCGCCGTGGTTCGTCATCATGCCCAGATAGCCAAGCGCCGGATAGAGGAGAGGATGGCCGACAAAGGGTACAAGCAACCGCCCGAGGGAGAGTATACCATCGTTGAAGATTTCAAGATTATGCCGACATCCTCCGTAGTGAATATCCTCCTGACAGATAACCAAATCCTGGAGGAGCGGAAGAAGAGGATTATTGAGCCATGATGTATTATCTCAAATCTCATGGAGTCGGCTACAACCCAAAACCACATCCTATGAATGCGTATCACTGCAACAAGTGCGGGAAGTATCCTGATTACCATGTATTTGAATTCATTCCAGTGGAAAACTCGGAACATTTCGAGAGCAACTGTGAGCACAAGATGAGATTTTCGAAGCAGGAAGTCATTGAAAGCGGAGCGTCGATCGTACCAATTAACGAAGTTATGGATCATCAAAGATGACGGTCGTCACGGAGAAAGATAAATGGAATAAAGCAATTCCACATGGAGATATGCTTGAATTTCAAGCGGGGCCGATAGGACAATTATTCCAGTATCTTCGTTTGGAGCTGGGCCGTAAGGTCAAAATATACTGGGTTGAAAAACTCCCACCCAAATACCCGAAATGATAACGGCCTCCTATAAACCCACCGGACTGACTGAGGTCCTGATTGTCGAGGGCCACACTGGAGAACAGACGCCCGGTGGTTCCGTAGTATGCGCCGCCGTTTCCACCCTCATGGAATTCACTCAGTACATGCTTGACCGGCTGAATAAGCACGGGGAACGGTTTGCAGAATTCGAGAGGAGCCCAGGATTCCACAGTATTATGATTGACAAGCCCGAAAACATACGGGAAAATGAAAAGGAAGTTGAGACATGGTTACGGGCGAGATTCATACTCTCCTCGTTAGACTTGTCACTCCAAGGGCTTTCACAGGATCACCCTAAGTTGATCCGGTATAAGAAACCTAGTTCAACTGAGGGAGACGACAATGCCAGTACACATAAAAAAGCCAAGGCGTAGAAAGCCTAAACCAAAATCACGGAGACGATAGGAGATAACATGCCAGCAAAGCAAACAATCGCAGGAAATACCAAAGCCAACAAGGTACCGTCACAGGCGGCACCGACAAGACCGAGCCCGACTACAATCCCAGTCAAAGGCCGTGCCCGTCCTTTAGAGAGACAGGTCCGGGTCACTGGAGGCAATACGGGAAGTCGTCCGCCGCCCAACAGATAGGAAGTGGGAAACCATGAGTGAAAATAATTTAGCTGGATCTATGGCTAATGGAATGATGGGGCGGGCCCGGAGACGGCATGCTAGATCTGCAATGAAAGACATCCCTAAAACTCAAGGACCATTAACGGATGAGACATTAGCAAGCATACAAGAAGGGTTTTCTAGGATTGCTCTTCCGGAAGAAGCATGGGAGTGGGTAGCAAAACATGGGCAGACGATAATATCCGAACTCAAAGAATTATCTTGCCATAAGGAAGCGGTGGAGGTGTATCAGATGTGGTTACTGGACATAAAGAAGGGAAGGATTGGAGAGCCGCCAAACTCATTTGCCATGGACACGAGAGAGATGCGGACATTTGCAGAGGAAGCCCTTAAAAAGGGAGAGGCTATCTTGAGTGACACCCGCGATACCGTCGAACACGGCTCCAATAAGGACGGGAAGGGATGACCGAGTCACTGGAAAGAAAAAGGAGATAAAATGAGAAGATTCCCGTTGGACAGTGTAAAGCACAGAGAGTTTTTAGTAGGCCAACTTGATGACATCTTAGACCAACTAGAAACGCATGTAACAGAAAGCGAGGAAAAATGGCCAGAGAACTGGGAGCCAACAGATCAGGAATATGAAACGTGGGCTCATTTGAAAGAATGCTTTAATGCTCTCGACATGATGTTTACGCAAGAGCCCGGACAAGAAAAAGAGAATAGGCGAAGGTTAAGGGCGGGAAACCATGACTTTCTCACCTAATGCGGGAAGATTCATTCAGTTTATAGCAGAAAAGGCACCGTGGATGAGTGTTTTGGTTCTTTTCGCGGCCATACTCATTATTTCCGCAATCGTAACGGGCTTGATATTACTGGCATTATGACGAACGCGATCACAGAACTGGAAGAAACTGGAAGAAAAAAGAAGATATTGCCTTGCACTCTGAAGAAGCGGAATATGATAATAGCGGCCTACAGGAATAACAAAGGGAGCATTATCGACATATCGAGAGTGACCGGAATATCTATATCCCGGATATATCAAATATTTGACGATTTCCCCAAGCTTCGGCAAGAGATCGATGAAATTGATACCTCTGAAGTGGAGGACCTGAAGCAGCTTGCCGTTAAGAAATTAAGGGCGAATGTGAACGCGGGATTACAGGACGCCATAAAATACACTCTCGATAAGGAACCACGGAAGGAACGTGGGAGAATCGTGATCAATAAGGAAAACGAGCACGGCGGGAACAACGTGCAGGTCAATCTGGTATTCAAGGGAGTGGATCAACGGGAGGCGGCGGAAACTATCAAAGTGGATGCCTAGTATATTCTGATGGGTGATGTAGACGCCGAATTTGAATTGATCCGGCCATATCAGGAAAGATTTGTTTTCTCAAAAAAGAGGTTTGTTTTAGGCAGTGGCGGGGTTCGGGCCGGGAAGACTCTCGGAAATGTGGGCAGAATCTTACGGCTGTCATTGGCGAAACCGAATACATTTATTCCGGTCATTGGAGAGAGTTTGCCATTTCTGAAACGTACGATCATGCGGGACTGGGAGGCATATGTCCCAAGCGCATTGATCGTAGATCAGAACAAGGTTGAATCCAGGTACGTCCTTCCGCACGGATCCGAGGTGCAGTTTATCTCGGGGGAGAATCCCGGGGCGTTAAGGTCATTAACTTGTGACCATGTTTGCATCGAGGAAGCTATTAACGTCAAGGAAGAGTCGTTCAAGATTCTACGTACCCGGATTAGTAAGGGCGGAAAGGATGCCTCGATATTCTGCACCACGAATCCGGGATCTTTCACGTCCTACATTTACAAAATGTTCATGGAAACCCCTATGGCCAACAGTGAGGTCATTTATTCCAAGAGTCAAAATAATCCATTTCTCGACGAGGCATATCTCGAAGATTTGGAGGATATCAAGAGAACGAACCCTGATTATTACCGTAGAATGGTCGAGGGCCAGTGGGGGGCGCTGGAGGGGCTAGTGTTTGAGGTGCCGAAAGAAGCATCAATCACCGGGCGGCCACCCGAGATATGGGATGCCGAACACGAGAGATGGCTATTCGAGAAAGTCATTGCCGGTATCGACTTTGGATACAACAGCCCTATGGCAATCAGCGTTATCGGGAAGTTAGGAAATAAGTGGTACCTAGTGGATGAGGTTTACCGTACGGAGATGGGCCGGGACGAGTTAGAATCAGAATGTCATCGCTTGATGGACGAGTTTCATATATCCAGGTTTTTCGCGGATCCATCGAGAAAGGACATCATTGAGGATCTACGCAAGAAACATATCCCGATCGAGAAAGCATCAAACGCAGTCTATGAGGGGATCATGCACGTGAAGTCTGTCATAGGCTCGGGGAATTTCACGGTTCTCAGGGATCAATGCCCATACCACATGAGGGAGTTTGATTCCTATATCTGGGATAAAAGCAAACCTGATCACCCGATCAAAGTTAATGACCACGCCATGGATGCGTTTCGATACGCAATATATACCTACCTGAAACAATCAGGATTTAAGTTCATCAAAATTACAGGCGAAGGAGCGCCGCCAGCGGTGATGATTAAACGGGCGGCGGAAAAAAGAGGGATGGGAATTCGAGAGATAACACGGAAGATTAGAATGAAACGACAGATCAACGAGGCCCTCTACAAATCTGACTCATAGGGGTATACTTGTTTTATGGGAGAGGTTGTTTAGTGTCGGTGCCCGTAATATTTAATCCACTGGCCACGGATTCAACAAAAATAATACGCCCTATATCTGATTTCATAGTGTTACGTCGTGATCGTGCGGGCCAGCCGGTACTTCTTTTGTCGGCGGATCTAAAACAGGTTTTCAAGTTCAAGGATGGCGTAGCGATTCCAATATCGGATAAGTCTGTGCCGGCAAATACGATCATCACTTTTGATGCCGCGAATCAGAACATCACAAACGGATCATTGGTGCCGCCTGAAAATAAACTGACGGCGTACAATGATAACGCTGTAAGGACTCAGATACTCAGCAATAATGGGCACATCATTACGGCGGTGGCAACACAGTATGGCTTCTTTGCAAACTCGGATGACCTGCTCGTTGTAGGGAATGGGTCTACATGGAAGATGAGTTGGGACATGGACTTCGCCACTACTAACGCCGGGACCTCATTTCAGGTTCCATACATCCTTCAGACGAATCTTACTGTCGGCGGCGGCGGGGGGTTTAGGTCGGAAGCCCTGCTAATAATGAACATGGAAGTGGATGGTACTACGGTTAAATTCTACTACAAGAATACGAGCGATACCTTCATTGCGTTCCATACTGGGGCGAGTGTTTATACCCCCGAGGGAACGAGGGTCAAGTGTTCTATTGCAAGGAGTGACACCACCTTCGATTTTGTGTTCGATGCAAATGGCGTTATAAGCACTCAAGCGGCAAGTATAAATATAGCTCTTGTGAAATCTCACACCAAGAACCTGTTTGGATTTGGCGACTTCACCAACGTTTCCTATTGGGGAACATTTAATATCGATAACCTTACATACCCTAATGCCAGTTAAAACCTACAGAACTAAACCGGCATTCGTTGCCGGAATCGATGGCAGCCTTACTCCAGACCTGAAAGGCGTAAAGTTAAACAAGGGGGACACGATAACCCTGTCAAAAGACGGGAAATCCATAACATGGAAAACCAGTCAAGCTAATCTTGATGTCCTAGAAACAAAGGGGTATTCAAAATGAAATATTACAATTTAGGGGGATAGAGCATGGGCGAAACTAGAATTACAACTAACACACTGGATGAGGTGATCAAGATTTTAAGGATCACAGATACCAAGGTGACCGTAGATGGGGCTCAAGGACTGGAAACATTCACTCAGACTATTATTCCCAAATCCGGGGATGTGACTCCTGCCGGCGATGACCTGATTCTGAAAGATGAGGTCAAAGACGAGGAGAAAATAATAGATTTATTTTCCTAAAATGAACTCGAATACTTTGATACCCCGAGGATGGGATCTCCAGCGATTCCCCCATGCCCATGGCTTATTCGCTGATGGAAAACTAGTCACCGAAAGGCATGCCGTCCGGCTTATTCAGGGCGAAGGTGTCCAGGTTATTCGTGACCGTCGTCACCCTGCATTGCAAACCCGGGACCTAGTTGACCGCATGATCGAGGATAACTATCAGGGCGCATTCAAATTTATGCGGGGCGGGTATCTTTGGAGATATCCACGCGAAAGTCTGCGGTCATTCGATGCGCGGCGTAAGCGTGCCGTTCCCTGGCTCCACATTCGAGACCTTGCGGATGTACTGGGTGGTTTACTGTATGCGTCGGCGGTAGAGAGGAAGTTTCCCTCAGAGCTTTCATTCATGTTCGAGCGTACTTCCCAGTCCATGGGGCTGAATTCGTTCATGCAGACGCTCGCAATAAAAAGCTCGATGCACACGGTAGGATTATTGATCGACTCTCCCGAGTTTACTTCTGAGCAAGTCAAGACCAAAGCAGATGAGCAAGCCTTGAATCTCAACCCGTTTGCCGTGATGTATATGCCGTGGCAGATCCGAGACTTTGAGTTTGATGATAACGGGGAGCTTCAATGGGTGATGGTCGATAATTCTAGGACGATTTCCGATAACCCGGAAAAAGCCCGCACCGAACTCAGGGAATACAGGCTATGGGAGCCTGGAAAGATCACGGATTATGTTTTCAAGTTTAAGAAAGATGAGCATGGTCACCATGGGGGAGGCCACCACGGAAACCAGAACGCGGAAAAGGAAGAGATCGAGGTGTTCGAGCGTGACAACCCAACTGGTATAATTCCGTTCCGGTTCGTGAACTGGCGCGACAATGACGGGGACGGATTGAATGACGGTGGCCCGTTTGACGATGCCGCACTCAACGATCAGAAAATCTATAATTTCCTTTCGTATTTAGACGAGACTCTGGCAAGCGTGGGGTTCAAGATCCTGTTTTATCCGATCAAGAATGAGGACGATGTCCCGGATGATATTCTAGAAGAGGGGGTATCTGGTTTGTCGGTGGCACTTTTTCGCGGGGAATTGTCAAACAAGCCGTTTTTTGATGGCCCCAGCGTCACCGATATCGAGCCTTTCCTCAAGGCCATCCAGGAACACATCAAACAGATATATCAACGGTTTGGAATGGATAAGGACCAAGAGAAAGCCTATGTTCAATCGGGAATTGCCAAGGCTATGGAGTTTCGCAAGGCCGAGGCGTTACTGACCCGGGCAGCTACGAACATGGAGGAGACAGAGGTATGGATGGCCAAGACCATGGCCAAATGGCGCGGTAAGGAAGTTGAGGCAACCGCGACCTATACGAAATCATTCAAATCAGACGAGGTTGATACCAGGCTTGCAAGGCTTCAAATGGCGGCGGACATGCAGTATCAGGAAGTGAAAAAGTCTTCGGTGGTGCGTTCCATCAAGCTCCATTTCCCAGATGCGACTGAGGAAGAATTGACAAACATGACAGAGAATGCTATTAAAGCAATAGACGGTGAGTTCGAAACCAAGGATGAAACCAAACCAGTCGATGAACAGGCCAAGGTTGACGCGGCCCTTGAGAATGGGGAAGTTGATTCCACGAGCGAAGCTGACGACGAAAACACGGGGGAACAATGAGCCAATATAACTTTTGGAATTTACAGAGATTTGACGAGCCTGCACCGGGCGCGACCACCACAACGGAGCCGCCCAGTAATAACGGCGAACCGGCCAAACCTGACGAGGGCGACAAGCCGACGGAAATCGAGATGGTGGAGATCAATAATCCCAAGACTGGTAAAATTGTAAAACTCCCGAAAGAATTCCATAGCCTTGTTACGGATATTATTTCAACGACAAAATCTGTTGCAAGTCAGAACGCTAATAGAAAAGTGAAAGAGGTCGAAGGTCGTCTTTCTGAGCTTACAAAAAAGCTTGGTGGTGGGGGCGATGCCCCGAGCTATGAAGAGATGAAACAAATGCTTACTGACATGCAGGAGAAAGATCTTCCCGAGGCCGAAAAGAACAAGAATGAACTGGCCCGAAAGTTGGGGGGGTTAGAAAAAAGTGTGCAATTTCAAACGAAAAGAGCTGATACTCTGCGTAATAAATATGAAGAGCGCGAAATCAATCAAAATATTATAGACGCTTTGACCGGGCATGATTGTCATAATTTGACAAAGACAGTCCGAAACATTGCGGCTGATTCTAATATCAGGATCGAATGGGACAAGGATTCCCAAGGACATGAAACAGGCAATCATAAAATGATGGTTGAAATGATGTTACCAGACGAATCAGGAGAAATGGTCATGCAGGAGACTCGCTTGAAAGAGGGTGTCTCGAAATGGCTTGGCTTGGCTCAAAACGCGAATGAGCTAAAATCAAATCTTCTGTCGGGTACTGGGACATCGCCCTCCTCCGGGTCTAGGCAAGGCTCATCCGGTGAGCTTCTTTTCAAGAGAAGCGAAATCGGGGGTATCGGAGCGCCACGGCGCAAAGAATACTCGGAAGCAATCGCTAAAGGATTGCCCCATAAAATTATAGCAGGGTAGCAATACTCAAAAAACGGAGGTTCAAAATGAACGCAAAAATTTTGGCCCCGCGAGGCTGGAATCTCCAGCGTTTTGACGAAGCTGCTGACTTTTACGATGCGTGGAAACCAGAATTCTGGGGAACCGCAACGGAAAAGGTCGGCCTTGGTAAGTACAATTACCAGATGCTTGTGTCTCGGCGCTTTGAAACCGACCTCGCACAAAAGGGCAAAGTAATCAATGTTCCCATTCAGGAGGACATTACTGATCCGACCGATTATGTGTCGGGATCAAATATCACTTTCGATACATCGTCTGGCGTGACCATACCGGTTGCATTGGATCGGTCGAAGGTGAAGGCATTTAAGCTCAATCAGGATGATCTCACCTTTTCAGCGGTGGACATTCTGGAGGATAAAGCGGTACCACAGCTCGAAGGATTACTTCGAGAGATGAATCGTTTCGTCTATTCCGAGCTTCTCGTTAAGTATTTCGTCAATACTCCTGGGGGCACCATTGACTTCAAAGATTTGGCAGATCTCAGGACCTTGATGAATGACAACGAGGCCCCGGAAGCTCCTAGAATGCTTGTTCTTTCGAATAAGCACGAAGGGGAATTCCTAAAAGACCCCACATTCGTCCAGGCTAATACTTCCGGAAGTGTCCTTGCACAACAGCAGGGCATTCTCGGGGATAAGTATGGGTTTCAAATCAGTCGAAACAATTCCAATGTTGACTACACTCCAGCGGATCTCGTTGGTGCGATCAATGACGCTGGCGCTTATGTTGCCGGGGATACTGTTATTGTGGTTGATGGCTTCGACGACGATGCGAATCCTATCAGGAAGGGTGATATGTTTATTGTCGCCGGTGAAACTGGAACACCTGATCATACGGTTGTTTCCACTACGACCACGACAAGCGACACCACTGGGATCACTTTTTTCCCTGCCTTTGTAGCTGCCGTCGCGGACAATGCCGCGGTCACTTTCACGGCTTCGCAGTCGTCAGTTGGATTCGTTCCGTCTTCGTTTGCATTGGCAGCGGCCCCTTACAGGCCGTTTCCTTCCGGCACTCCCGGAATCGCGCAATCGTTAACGGACTATCAGGGGTTTCCCATCTTGGTAACCGTCACTACTGATCCTAAATCTTATGTCATGCAGGTTTCCTACATCAGCCTGTATGGTGGATCGGTTCTTGACGAGGAAAAGATGGCGAGAATCGTTAGCTAGGCTTTATTGAGTGGGGAGTCCGTCCGTATGGGGTGGTTCTCTAAGGCGGCTCCCCACCCTAGTTTTAGATCATGGCAACTGTACAGGAGAATTTACTTCTAGCGGAGGAGCTTAGGCTGAGAGGGCCTGACGCTCTTTCTCGTGCATTTACGAAGTTTCAGGTCAAGCAGAAGGACATCATACGATTTAGGAAGCTGATTGAACGGGGGGATTTTGAGCGGATGATCGAGCTTTTCAACGAGCTATATATGATTCCACCGGCGCTTCTATATACCGAAATTATTCAATCACAT
>SDBT01012667.1_pt1 | contig 13546 bp, 14 predicted proteins | sample 2277101 | NCBI WGS metagenome assembly SDBT01 (sample SAMN10404973, study PRJNA504765) | marine sediment metagenome | isolation source: marine sediment core GS10_PC15, 103 cmbsf | place: Arctic Ocean: Southern Knipovich Ridge | collected 2010
TTCGATTTTCCTGCATGGGGACTAAAAAAAGGAGCCGAATGCTTACGCATCCAGCAAGAGTTAATGCAACCTGCCGATCGGGCAGGCTATGAAACAGGATCGTGGTTCTCTAACCCTCTTTGTGGTCCTCAATGAACTTAACGACGTCCTGGACTTTCTCCAGACTTTCAGCTTCATCATCGGAGACCTGGATACTGAATTCTTCCTCAACAGCCATAATCATCTCGACAATATCGAGACTGTCGGCGCCGAGGTCATCGGCAAAATGTGCCGTCAGCGAGATTTCGCCTTCCTTGACTCCAAGCTGCTCCACGATGATGGTTTTCAGCTTCTCAAAAATTTCTTCGTTCATGGTCTCTCCTTGCTGAATTACTCTTCGCGCTTGGCTCGACGGCGCGGGCTGAACTGTCGCCCCTTATAAAACCCGCAATGAGGGCAAATTGTGTGCGACGGACGCGCTTTGCTGCATGATGGGCAGGTGCCGAGTTCCGGTGCTTTGGCTTTCCAGGAACTTCTCCGCGTTCTTGTGTTGGATTTTGAATGTTTGTATTTTGGTAATGCCATAACTCGCCTCGTACCTTTGGGTAAAGGCCTGCGTAGTATAAAAGGGCACCCCGGTGTTGTCAAGTTACCAGTCGGATATTCCCAAAAACCGTTATTCCGTCATTCACTGCCCGCTCACTGAATTGATGCCCTTTCGAACCTCGTCCAGAAGGCTTTCCAGCTCCATTTCCAGGCTCACAAGCTTTGATTTTACGTATACATCCGCTTCCGACCCCACCTCGGAAGCCCGCTGCCTAGCCAGACCGGTGATTTGATCCGCATCCACAAGCCTCTCCGCCTGCCTGACCGCTTCATCGACTATATCTCCCGCCTGCCGTCTCGCATCCTCAAGGACTTCCTCCCTCCGCTCGATCAGGTCTCTCGCCTGCTCCATTTCCACGGGCAGCGACTCTGTGAGCATCTCCAGAAGCTCCACAGCTCGAGACCGTGAGACCACGGACCTGTCGATAAATCCCAGGAGTTTTCCTCCCTCATCGACAAGGTCTCTGAGTCTCTCAAGTATGTCTGGAGATTCGATCATCCGGTTTCTAGTCCTCCGTCTGATGCTTATCGTTGAATCCTTCGAGTACGGGCACGGGCACAAACGGTGATATATCCCCGCCGAAACTGTGAATTTCCTTGATAATGGAACTTGAAATAAACGACCAGTGATGGCTGGCGACCATGATGACTGTATCCAGTTCCGGGTCCAGCGACCGGTTCATGATCGCCATCTGGACCTCAAGCTCGTAGTCGCTTATTGCCCTTAAACCGCGGATTATTACGTCCGCGTTGACCTCCCGTGCAGCATCGACAAGAAGACCGGAAAAACTGACAACTTCGATTTCAGGTTTATCCCTGACGCTTTCCACGATCATTTTCACACGTTTCCGGACATCAAACGAGCAGGTTTTCTGCAGGTTGTCGCCTACCGCAACGACCAGCTCATCGCAGATCGTGTAAGCCCGCTCGATGATATCGATGTGGCCGTTGGTGATAGGATCGAAGGTTCCTGGATATATCCCTTTCATTACTCTCTCCGGGTCCGATCCGGACGGTTACTGCTCGGTTCCGGAATCCGTCTGCTCCCGCCATCTTAAAAAAACCAGCGCCGTGCCGCCATGGGTCCGCTCTTTTAGAGGCCAGAGCGACCGCGGTACGGCCTCGGCTATCCGACGAGTATCCCGTCGGGCTGTTTCATACACGATTATTCCGTCTTCTGCAAGCACTTTCGATGTTGAAATGTCCCCAAGTATCCGTTTTGGCTCCGTTCCCTCGTACGGAGGATCGGTGTAAATGTAGTCGAATATCTCGTTTCGGTCCCTCAGTTTACTCAGCGCATTGGAGTAGTCAAATCCCAGAAGCTCGAACCTGTTATCTTCTATTCCCAGTTTATCAAGATTCCTGCTGATGCTCGCGACCCTGGTAATCTCCCGTTCAACAAAACAGACAAACCCGGCTCCACGACTCAACGCTTCCAATCCAATCGCCCCGCATCCCGCAAACAGGTCCAGGAATCTGCTTCCTTCGATGTCCGGACCGAGTGTATCAAAAAGGCTCCTTTTAATGATAGCCGTGGTCGGACGGTAGCCCTCACCGAGTGAGGTTATTTTACGGCCCTTGTAAGCTCCGCCGATTATTCTCATTTCGGGACTCATCGGACATATTCCTCGACGAGTTTATAAATCGATTCCGGCTTCAGCCCTTCAATTCGGACCCGCTTCCGCCTTGATGAAGCTCCGGATACTAAGGCAACCGATGATACCGGTATTTTGAGCAGCTTTGAAAGCAGCTTCACAATAGCAGTATTTGCACGACCTTTGTCGGGCGGCGCGGTCACGGATATTTTAACAGCCCGATCGTGCAAACCGGTAATCGCGTTTATTCGTGCTTTCGGATGCGCGAGTACGTCGAACTCCACAAAATTCTCCGTTTCTGAAATGTTAATCAAGGTCATCCCGATCGCCGGTGCGACAGTATAGCAGATGAACTATGATGCAAATGCCGTGCTCAGGTTCTAATCTTTCTTCGTGACTTCGTGACTTCGTGGTTTTCATTTTTCCTATTTTTCAGGATTCGATTCAATTCTCCCAGCCTGCATGAATGTCCCTGCTCCATGATTCAAATCGACCCTCGATAATTGCTTTCCCGGCATCTGCGACCAGTTTCCGGTAGTAAGCAAGATTATGAAGTGACAGCAAACCCAGTACTCCCGGATCATTTACCCTGTGAAGATGAGACAGGTACGCCCTTGAGAACCGTTTGCACACAGAACATTCGCAATTCGGATCGAGTGGATCGTCATCTGCTTTGAATCTCGCATTGCCGAGATTCAGTCTGCCCTGCGACGTAAACACTGTTCCGTTCCGGCCCATTCGTGTCGGCAGCACGCAATCGAACATATCAATCCCGTTTGCTATTCCATGAATTATCTGCCCGGGAAGTCCTACTCCCATCAGGTAGCGGGGATTATTTTCCGGCAGCGATGATGCAATCGCCTCGACAACTTCCTCACCTTCCGCACGATCCTCACCGACACTGATTCCGCCCAGTGCATATCCTGACAGGTTCAGCTCAACACTCCGTTCAATATACTGCCGCCTGAGATCGATATGAACGCCACCCTGGACGATTCCAAAAAGGTTAATGTCGGAAATTCCAGTTTCAGTGAATCGCTCTTTCGCCTTTATAAGCCACTTAACGGTTCTTTCACCTGCGATCTCCACATCTTTCCTGTTTGCGTCTCCGGGAGCGCATTCATCGAGCGGCATGACGATATCCGATCCGAGCGCGACCTGCATCTCAATTACATTTTCCGGTGTGAACCGATGCGAGCTTCCGTCGTACGGTGACTGAAAAGTGACTCCGTCATCATCGATTGTATACAACCCTTTCAGGCTGAAAAACTGGTAGCCCCCGGAATCAGTGAGAACAGATGCGGGCCATCCGGTGTATTTTTGTATCCCGCCGATTTGCTTCACAACATCCGTGCCCGGTCTCAAATACAAATGAAGCGCGTTCATCAGTACAAGCCGGTAGTCCAAATCCTCAAGCTCCGACCATCGGACCGCTTTCACGGCACCGGATGTCCCGCAAGGCATGAACGCAGGTGTTTCAACGGTCGAATGCGCGAGTTCCATGGTTCCTGCACGAGCTTTGCCATCGGTTTTCATCAGCTCAAATCCCACGCGTTACCTCCTCGTGCGGAATCGATTCAAGATAACCATGCACCGACCTGAATTTCTCATGCGGTTCCGCAGTGAAACTCATCATTTCACCGCTCTCCGGATGAGGAAACGACAGTTTTGCCGCGTGCAGGAGATGAACGGAGTCGGCTGTGATAATTTCAGCAACCCGCTTGAGCGTGATTTCCATCCGTACGTAATCGGGATCGCGTTTCCCGAGTTTGAGCAGGACATTATTTATCCTGTCCGCTGCCTTTCTTCCTCCGTACTTTGGATCGCCTGCGACCGGGAAACCCAGGTGAGACATATGCACTCGAATCTGGTGCGTCCGTCCGGTATCCAGCCTGCATCCGACGAGCGAAAAACCGGGATATCTCACAAGTACCCGATAGTGCGTTCGAGCATGTTTACCCTGTTTCTCGGTTGTTACCGCCATTTTCTTTCGATCGCGGGGATTTCGACCGACAGGCACGTCGACGGTACCGCTAGCCGACGGCAGCCTGCCGAACAAAATTGCCAGGTACCGCCGATCCATCTCACGACGTTTAATCATTTCAATAAGTGCAGCAGCGGCAGGATCGGTGCATGCGACAACCATCAATCCGCTCGTGTTCCTGTCCAGCCGGTGGACGATTCCGGGACGCAGCGGATGCGATGTGGGCGGTAGTGGAATCTTATTGTGATAGAGGAAATTAACCACCGAGCCGGTTAAATCATTCGGTACGGGATGGCTCGTAATCCCCGGGGGCTTGTCCAGAACGACTAAATGCCTGTCCTGGTAAACGATCCTGATATCCAGTGATTCCGGCGGAGGTGTATCCAGCTCACTGGAGATTTCGACATCCAGTTCAACCAGGTCGCCCACCCAGATTTTTGCAGATTTACCGGTCTGTATTTTGCCGTTAACCGATACGCAGCCGTTCGCTATCCATTTCTGGATAGTCGTTCTCGATGGGGACAGCGACGGATCGAATTTTGAGTAAGGAAAATCCAGCAGGTAGGAATCCAGACGTTTGTCCGCATCTTCTTTCCCCGCAGTTCGTTCATGTTTGAAGTGGCGAGCGCCCATGATTATGGGTTAATTTTCGGGATCGGGACGCCGGGTGAGTTCTTCAATTGAGCCGTCTTCAGGAGGTGGATCCTGTTCGAACCGATCGTCCATGCTGCTTTCATCCGGACTTTTTTCCGGTGATCCCGAAATCGTCTCCTGGCGGATTTTATCGGCTTCCTCGATCGGTCTGAGGGAATCAGTGTCAGGTTCCTTCGGAAGCTCGATCAGGGCTTCCTCTTCAGGAACCGTGCCGGGGATTCTTGGACCGTTGTCCTCCCATCCCGATGAACCATCGCCCAACGGTCCGAGTGATCCTGTTACACCGGCAGGTGTTGGTGTTTGGCTGGTTCTGATTGTATCTCCTGCTGACAGGAAAACGACGAAGAAGAGGATGGTAGCACCGATCACAATGTAGCTGTCGGCCAGGTTGAAAATCGGCCAGTTGTAGTACCAGTCGGACCAGGGATTGAAAAGCCTGACATCGAGAAAATCGGTAACTTTCTGATAGATCAGGCGGTCGGTCATGTTGCCGACCGCTCCGGCCATCATGAATGACAGCGAGATTTTCAGCCAGACCTCGTCCTTCTCCAGTTTCCTCATAAAAATGAGAATCACTACAACCATGACCATTGCGAAAATGGTCAGGTATTCCTTGTAGTCGGGCAGCATTCCCCAGGCGATTCCTTCATTGTAATTCAGTGTAATTCTGAAGAAATCATCGATAATTTCATGCCTTACTCCCACATCAAGCTGAGTGCGAGCAAGCCACTTGGTCAACTGGTCGCTGCCTGCAAGGAAGGCGGCCAGGACAATGAACCATCGAGTCGCCATCAGCCGGACACCCCCCCGTCAGCATCGGGAACCAGGCCGGCCCATGATTCGATTTTCCGAAGCTTTGGAAAACAGGTAAGCATATTTGCGGCAATAAGCTGTTCGGTGCGTTCGTACTGCATGTTTCTGACTTCGGCAACTTTCCTCGCGGTTTCAACAACAAGCGCCGGTTCACACCGTCTCACACGCTTGTTGCGTGCTTTCAGTGGTACCAGGAACGGACTGTCGGTCTCTACCAATATACGTTCCGGTCGTACTGTCCGGCAGACATACCTGAGTTCATCCTCTTTTTTATAAGTCAGGTTCCCGGCAAATGAAATATAGAATCCCATTTCCTGGACAAGCTCAGCTTCTTCACGACCGTACCCGAAGCAGTGGAAAACACCCGGAGGATCGGCAAGATCGAACTCATCCAGAATAGCCAGCGTTCTCGCGAACGCATTACGTGAATGAATCACGAGCTGCGTGCGGGTTTCGGACGCAAGTCGCACCTGGGCCTTGAACAGCTCCTCCTGCCTGTCATGATCTGCGTAATCCCGAAAGAAATCAAGACCTGTTTCACCTATCGCAACAATCTCCGGTTTCTCCATTTCGCTTCTGAAAAGCTCGATATCTTCAGGTGTATAGTTGTCAGCCTCATGAGGGTGAATGCCGATCGTCCCGGCAAGCGCCGGGAGTGAGACTCCCCCGGTTTTAAATGTGTCGAGAATCCGGCAAACCCCTTTATAGTGTTCCGGATCGTATCCCACCAGAAGAACGCCTTTCACATCGGCCTGGTATGCTCGTGAAAGCACAAGCGGGATTTCGTGCTCTTCAAACCTGAGTGTGAGATGGCAATGTGAATCAATAACCATAAGGTAAACGACCACCGGCTCACCGGCGGTCAGTTGAGTTCGTTCTATTCTCCGGAAATATTTATCTCAGCGATGCTGTCCCTATGCAAGGGAGTCTCCACCGACTCCGGGTTCGTTAGGTTCTACAGGTTCCGGTTCTTCATCCTCGTCACCATCACCGCCATTCTCGTTATCCTCTTTCTCTTCATCTTCGTTACCGGAACCATCGTCGTCCTGAGTTCCGCCTTCGTCAGACTCACCCGAACCCGGTATCCAGCCGCCCACACCGGTTTCTATCATCGTACCATCGGGTCCCATGATCATTGTTTCACCGTCAGGCGATGTCTCGTATGACTCTATTTGACCGATAGCGGGCTGGATAATGCCGATAAGAATCTCGACATCAAAAAGCATGAGCACTTCGGATAAGGTCCGAACCATGCCGGAGCCGACCTCGGCGCCACTTTCATCGGCAATCGTGTAAGAGGTTCCGATCAGCTCATTAACCGTCACATTGGAAATGGTCGCCAGACCTTTATCGTTAACCTCACCGCTTCCCATGCCGATATTCACATTCATCCCTTCCGCCTTGGACATATTCTCGGCGTACACAATAGTCGCCATGCGTCCGGATGTGAGATAGGTATCGGGATCGGTAAGCCCCTCGGGGAAAAGGCCGCCGAATGTCGGATCGGCCGACCAGTTGTTCTCCTCGTCAAGGATAACCTCGCCGGTTACAGCATTGAACGAGGGAAGAGGGGTCCTGATATCGTCCATTGGATTGTTGAAAAGGGAATCGTAAACCACCACGACATCTACTACATTTGGACCACTTGCAAGTTTAATCGCATGACCCGATGTCGATTTGTCCGTGATATCTCTCAACAGGTCATTCCACTGCTCGATCAGGACGAAGTTCCTGTGGAAGCTCGAAAGGTAGAAAAGTTCTTTCATTTCGGGATCCCCGACCTGGATTTCCTGGGCGGCGGACAGCAGCGGCACCATTGTGTTATTAAGGTTACTCAGAGCCTGCAGGAAACTGGAATATGTGAATCCCAGCACCTGGACGCCGTCGTTCTTAAGCATTCCGAATGGTGCATCGGGAATATATTCATCCGGTCTGAAAATGGCATCCGTGTCCCTGTCCTCAACATTTGCAGTTGGCAGCACGAAAGTGACCATCGTACTGTACGCTTCATGGTAGGACAGTATGACATCGATAAGCCGGTAATGGTCGAGAAGAATGTGATAGTCATCGACATCGAACTGAAGAGTAACTTTCTGATTACCGTCCAGAACATTGAACGGAAGGCTTAATGAGTAACCCTCGGTCTCGATTATTGTACGGACTGACTCCATGTTTGTGATGTGTTCCTCGATCTCGTTGTGGAACTGCCTCAGGTTGCTGTAGAACGGTTCGGAAAGAAGCATGTCCGCCCCGTCACGAGCGGCGGCGTTTCTGTACTCAGAGATCCAGGCTTCCCACTCATCCTCGCCGATCGGCTCTTCTCTTTCGGCAAGGGGGCTGAAAGCACCACCCATTTGACCGTGATCGATTCCACCCGGAAAACCGCCTTCGAATGTCCCGGTTCCGCCTGAAGGATCGGTAATACCGCTGGTTGCGCCATCATCATCCGGACCTTTCTGGTTGTGGGGATTTAACTTGGACGGGTCGTCGGCTGATGTACCGCGCTCATCAGGATCGGGAGGCGGTTGTGCCGGGAAAGGCGGAGGGGATGTACTGGACCCGTCCTCCGATGGTGTTTCTTCCCCCGATTCCGTATCTGTGCCGTCGCCGGTTTCATCTGTAACCGGAGACTCTCCCGCATCCTCACCGGGAATTCCCGGTTCGGGGGGTGTCTCGGTCCGATCCTCTGGATTGGCCATCATCTGCAGCTGCTGGAAATTCTCCGGCAGGAACATGGACTCGGTCTCTATGGGAGCAAGCACCGGGTAAAAAACCGCAGTGTTTACGTTCGATGCCCTTTTTCCAAGTGCGGCAAGCCTGAGCATGTACGAATCCTCAGCCAGGAACGCGTTGGGAAAGATTTCGGGATGTCCGATCAGCGGGGTGTTGGCGAAAAGCCTGTCGACTCCCGGATGAAGGAACACGGCGTACCGGCGAAAGTCCCGCATGACATCCGTAAGCGCATAAGCAAGAGCCGCATCGGCGCTCTGAGGGTTCTGCGCGAATGCGCTCTTGAAATACTGCGCGGCAAGCATCATGTCTCCCTCTTCCATCGCCTCGAGTCCCTGTGGCCACAGCATTTCGAAGGTTCCGGAAATGATCTGCTCTCCGGTAGTATCACCGGCCCCGGAAAGTTGGTCCAGAATTCCACCCTCCCCTTCGGCACCTTCGGCACCTTCGGCGCCCGGCTGATTTGGGGGTTGGAAACCCGGCTGGGTGGGATTTTGAGCCATACCACCGCAGCTCAGCGACGTCAGGAGTACAAATAGAACTGGAATGATGAATAACACGTTTCGGGACATTGGTTTCACCAGCTTCTTGGTTGCTTTCATCCGGCTTTATTCCTTTTTCCGACCGGTCTGTCGACCGTCAATTTCATGGATGAGCAGGCAGTAAGCCGAGTTCTGTTCCCGCCTGAGGCGGGCGGCGATCATCTATCTGGGACAGGCGTTACCGACTGCCTCATGCGTCTACCTCGGGAAAGGACGGGCCGCCCTGTAATCCCGATATGACTTGCACCGGACGGGGTTTACTAGACACGGACCCGTCACCGGGCCGCCGGTGAGCTCTTACCTCACCTTCACACCCTTACCCGGATTTAAACCCGGGCGGTCTGGTTTCTTTGCACTTTCCATCGGCTCGCGCCGCCTGGGAGTTACCCAGCGTCGTGCCCTGTGGTGCTCGGACTTTCCTCGACCCGCCTTCGCCCAAAGGGCTTCGGCGGACCGCGATCACCTTGCCTGCTCATCCGAATTTTTCTAGTATATAGATTAGCCCCGCTTTTTCAAGGCCAATTTGCTCATCTTATCGGCTTCCGTGTTTTCTTCTCTTGGTACGAACTCGATTTTCCATTTATCGAATCCGCCCAGAAGCCGCTTAAGCTCTTGATACAGTTTTAATATCCGCGCGTTCTTTACCTTATATACCCCATTAACCTGATTTGCCATAAGCAGGCTGTCGGTTTTTATATTTAACTTCTTAACTCCCCAGTCCCGGCATATCTCCGCCGCCCGAAGCGCCGCAGTATATTCAGCCACATTATTAGTTGCTTCACCGATAGCTTCAGCGACCTTGCCGATCAGTTTCCCATTGGGAGCTTCGAACACGATCCCGATTCCACTCGGTCCCGGATTCCCAAACGTTGCCCCGTCAGTCCAGACGACACAGTTATTCAATTCACCCGGTTTGATTTCCGGCAGAGGAGGAGGCGGTTTCGGTTTTTTTTTCGTTTTCGGTTTTGTTCGCTCTTTGCCTCGATCGGTCTCCTCGACATCTTCGACCGGTAATTCCAGAAGGCAGATCGCCTGGCATGCGATCCCCTTTCCGGTTCCGGTAAATCCCAGTCCCTCGGTGCTGGTCGCTTTAACCGACACACGTTCTATAGGAACCCTCAAGGCATCCGCAAGGTTCAATCTTATCGGTTCAAAATACTCATAAAGTCGAGGTTTATCGCAGATGACCATCGTGTCGAGATTCCCCAGTACATAACCTCCCTCTTCCATGAGTATCCTGACCCGCTCCAGAAGGTCGATTGAGCGTATGTTTTTATATTGAGGATCGGTGTCGGGAAAATGTTCGCCCAGACTACCTGCCGCCATCGCACCAAGAATCGCACTCATTACCGCATGAGTCAGAACGTCTGCATCCGAATGACCGAGAAGACCTTTTTCGAACGGGATTATCACACCACCGAGCACCAGCTTACGGTCCTTCACCAGCTTGTGCACATCGTAGCCGATTCCGACTCTCATTCCGGATTTGATTTGTCCATCGAGCATTTATTCTTCCTCATCAGCAACATCGACCCAGCCGCGGCTGTAAAGAATTCCCTCCACCGACGCGATATCTTCCGGATAAGTGACCTTTATATTATTTCCGTCATGAAAAACCGCTTTAACCGGTTTTCCTGCACCTGTAAAGAGCGATGTGTCGTCGGAAACTCCGCCCTTTGTACCGGTTTCAGACAGGCTCTCGTGAAGCTCGAGTATCTCGTTGAATGGAAACAGTTGCGGGGTTTCAAGACCGGCGATTTTTGTACGGTCAATTTCCGAAATGATAAGACCATCTCTGACCTCGCGAAGTGTGTCGGTCGCGGGATGCACAAGAGCTGCCGCGTGACCGACGTCGATATCCGCAATCAGGCAAACGACCATTTCTGAAGTAATACACGGACGAGCGGCATCGTGTATAAGCATCATCTCCGGTGGATCATCAGCGAAAGCTCTGAGAGAATTAAGAACACTGTCGTGCCTGTTTTCACCGCCGGCGACCACGATCACCTTATGCCCGAATCCCCAGGCTTTGATGTGACGGGAGAACTCGTCTTTCGAATCTGGAGGTACAGCCACGGAAAACATCGTGATTTCGGGCATCACGTCCATTGCGTTCAGCGAATAGTAAAGCATCGGTCGACCGAGAACCGGCACCAGTGCCTTGGGAAAGCCGGCCCATTCATCTCCCAGTCTCGTTCCATGACCTGCAGCGACTATCGAGCATCCAATTTTCACGGGGTTCTCCACATTATTCAGTTTCATGGTCTCTTACAATAACCAGCCTGTAGCCCTTCATGGACATCGTGATTCCCCAAAGGTACCTCATTGCCTGCTCCCTCGTCAGCAAGCCCTCGATATATCCCTTGTTCCCGAGCACCGGCTCCCTGATCGGTATCCAGTTTACAACCCTTCCTCCGACTCCGAACATGATGAAATTGCCGACATGGTTTGCAGTATACTCCTCGAACTTCGCCTGGCCATCTTCAGTGAACTCAAAAATCAAAAGCGGTTTGTTCAGGCGATCGTATTCGAGATATATGGTCCGCATGTCCTGTTCCGTCACGATAAGTTCAGCCTCGTGAGGAATTGGACGGTTGTCGGCGACATATTCGTCCCATCCGACCAGGTCCAGGTGAACCGCGGGAGTCTGCAAACGTGCAATGACTCCGGGCTGAAGGTCGGCTGCCAGTGTGAATTGATAGCGATTTTCGCCGACCTCTTCGATTGCCGGCTGCCTTCCGGTAAGTCCTAAAACCAGTGTTCCGACAATCTGCCTGGGATTATCGATTTCGGACGGATCGGGAAATCCGGGCAGAGCCTCAAGTTTAACAATGTACGTTTCGATCGGCGCCGAGCATCCCGGGCATGCAAAGATCATGATGCCGCAGACTGCGACGGTAAGAAGGGAGATTTCGTCGAAGAATCCGGGTTTCTTATTCTTTTTTGTTATATCAGAAATGATCGACGTGCCTGAATGGTTATGAGATATGCTCGCCGGCTCCGGAAGTAATTGTAGCATGAAGGGGAATGACGGGGACACCTTTCGGTCAGGAGACCGGGAAGGTTGTCCCCTGGATAGCAAAAACCGCACTATTCAGCGCGGTCTGCTGCATTTTCGGATGTACCCGGTTTTTACTAGGCTTCTTTCGCAGGCTTGGCAAAAATCAGCCTGCCCGCCACTGTCTGCAGAATACTCGTAACCGACACCTGGATATTCTGACCGATGAAAGTATCCCCACCTTCAACAACTATCATCGTACCGTCGTCCAGGTACGCAACACCCTGCCCGGTTTCCTTACCGTGCTTGATTATCTGAACGGTCAAATCTTCTCCGGGAAGGAAAACCGGTTTCAGTGCGTTCGCAAGCTCGTTGATATTTAGAACATCGACTCCCTGAAGCACAGCTACCTTATTCAGGTTGTAATCATTGGTGATAATCGATCCGCCGATTTTCTTGGCGATACTCACCAGGTGGCTGTCGACTTCGAGTGCGTCCTCGTCCGGTTCCGAAAAATCATCGTAAATCTCTATGGAAATCTCAGGATCATCCTGGATTTTATTCAGGTGGTCCAGTCCGAGCCTTCCCCGGTTTCTCTTTAATGTATCAGTTGAATCGGCAAGTTTCTGCAGTTCCTTCAAAACACTCTGAGGCACGACAATCAGCCCCTCGAGGAACTTCGACCGGATGATGTCTGAGATGCGGCCGTCGATGATGATGTTCGTGTCGAGAACCTTGGGATTGACTGCCGATTTTCCACCCATTTCCTCACCACCGGCACCGAGCTTGACCGATGAGTAGAAAAACGCACCCAGGTAGACAAAAATCACGATGATCGAGACATACAGCAGTATTTTCAGCCCGTGATACTGGTAGGGCATGGTCCCGAGCAGGTTGTCAACCAGGTAGACGTTGATTAAAAGACCCAGAACGAATCCAATACTTCCGCCGAGTGATCCGCTGATCAGTTTTGGACCGTTCGCCTGAATCAGCACCTTCAGGAACCATTCGTTGAATCTTGTCAGGTAGGTGTAGGCTACGGTCGCAACAATGAACCCTATCAGGGCAAATGCGAGGACGATGCCTGGCTCGTTAGGGATTATCGGGACGGTAGTATTCGGCTGGGGTGAGAGGTAGGGATCGAGGGCGCGGTATATTGCGTATCCGACCACTCCTCCGAGAAACGTACAGACCAGCTTCATGAAACGTAGACCCATTGTGCGCTCCAGTGTATGAAATTATGAATGGTATGATTGAATAATTAAAATAATAGCAGGGTGCCTTCATCAGGCACGGAGCTCATACCGGGTCCTGCATAACATTAGATGCGACTCGTACGGTGATACATCGGTTCACCCGGAGCCGACTTGAGTATTGTACGCTAATTCAGCCACTTAGCCAAGTCATATCATGGCTGGTATTCGTTTCTATAACCACAACGGCCATTCAGGTTTCCCATTCCTGTTGCTACCTTTTCTCACACCTGATAACATTGCATTGGTTTTCTGCTGAAGATATAACCAATCCCGTTACCCATGTGCATGGAGGATCGAAATGAACGACGGGTTTTATTTTATGAGAATTATAATTCTGAAAATTTCGCTTCTGGTCTTCGTTATCTCCTGTGGCAACAACGGACCAGTCG
>SDBT01012669.1_pt1 | contig 13545 bp, 13 predicted proteins | sample 2277101 | NCBI WGS metagenome assembly SDBT01 (sample SAMN10404973, study PRJNA504765) | marine sediment metagenome | isolation source: marine sediment core GS10_PC15, 103 cmbsf | place: Arctic Ocean: Southern Knipovich Ridge | collected 2010
TTAAAAAATGATTTATCCTTTCTATCCCCCTTTAATTAGTTAATGCTAAAAGCAATAACTTTATTGGTTGTTAATTAAGTTTTTAAGGCTAATAAAAAAATGTGTTTTGTGAAGATGAGTTTATACGGGCGATGACGAAGGAAGGCTAATGTATTGGAAGTTCTCTCCCATTTATCTTAAAAAAGGAATCACTGTAGATGACCCCTCTAATTTTCATGTTAAAGAAAAATTACCTGATTCGTACTGAAATTAATTCTGTCATTCATCACGATTTTCCTTTAACCACTCCATTTCTATAGGCTTGAATAAGGTCTGTAATAGACTCTACAATTGGTTGCCCAAGGTTTTCTTGTTTCAGTTTGAACGTTTCGAAAATCTTTTCTAAAATTTGATCTAAAACCGTTGGGAGAGAGGGAAAGTGAATCGAAGTTTCAGCATAAGCAATATTTGGACTCTTTCCTTGAATAAGGATATCCTGTATTAGTTCTCTTGTTTTTTGTTGATCTACTTTTGGAATTAAATCAGCTTTATGTTGAAGGACGAAAATAGAGCTAGTTGGACTATAACGTTTTAGACAATTCTTTTCCAAATCGAAATAACGCAAAACATTCGCGAAAAAGGTTGGTTGAGACGAATCGATCACGAAAATTAAGCCATCTACTCCAGAGAAAATAAACTCGCTTAATTCACCAGTAAAATTGTCCAGATACCCAGATTGACCACCAAGGTCAAATAAATGAAAGTGATACTTTTTCTGATTATTTCCGCTAAAATCTTTCTGATAATGGTTATACCTAATGGTAGCATGATAAGTCTTCCAATTAGGAGGAAGAGTTCCATGTATGAGCATATCTGCAATAGTAGTGGTACCTGCAAAAGATACTCCTGAAACAACAACCTTAATTTGCCTGTTAAACTTTAAATAGGACATTTTCTCTCTCATGCCTCTCTCTATATGACTTCAAGCTTTCTAAATAGGATTATTATAAGATTCGTTATCGTAACATATACCCACAATAGGGACAGGTTATTGTGCCTTTCTCCAGTCCATTACGACATACAGGACAAGTATACTTGTAATCTCGAACAACTTTTTCTACAACATTTAATATCTTGTCAATTTTAGGAGCAGAAAAGGTAGCACCACATTTTTTACATGTTGCACCAACGAACTCAATATACTTTCTCGAAGAATCGTGAGAAAAAATCTTTTCAGCGATTTCTGCTGTACGTTGTGCCATTTCTGGAGGAATCTTCTTCATTGAAATCGCATTGGTAATTCCTACTTCCATATTTTTCCGTGTAACCATAAATTGAGTATTTTGGGCATATCGAGTTTTCAGACGAATTTGTAGTAAATTTTCGTCTTTTGGGCAATACCAATAATTACTTAACTCCTTTTGAAGCGAGGCGTGACTGAATTCAGGTTGTTCAGGGTTTGCTGGGGACATTAAAGTTCTCTCCTCTACGAATGTAATAATATTGGCTTTGAAAAATGATTGTGTACAACTGAATATAAAAGCTTTTCACGGGAGAAAACTCATATCTGTATCAATTTTTATTTTTTGACGTTCATTTCTTGAAAAAAGAGTTCTCTGTTGCTTTATACCGTAAGCTCAATACTAAGCTTCCGCACTATCTCTTTTTAGCGGTTAAGGGTAGTAACTTCGGTTATAAAAACACACAAACAATTTATCTTAAGTTTTAAATCATTTCAACACAAATTAAGCTGATCTCCTGATTGTAGCTAACAAATAAAAATATCTTTAAGATTAATAGTAGGAAATATTTTCATCAGTTTATTATTTTAATAGATAAAAAAGAAGGAGTGAAAGTGTGTGAAAGAGAAGGAGAAAACAGAAAACATTGATTCAGGATTAATGCAGGTCACAAAAGAAGAAAGACAACAAATTGAAAAACAACGGTTATTTAAAGTCTTTAAACAGGATCCCTACTCATATTCCACTACTTCTTCTAGGTTAAATAAAGCCAATCAACTGTGTCCTTCGTTAGGTAAGGGAAATCTTGTCGGAACATCAGCAGAATTAGAAATAAATGCGATCTATTTACTAGCACTCAGAGACTATATGGGAAAAAATCAACATCAGACAAAGATATTAGTAGTTAGGGCATTAAAATCATATTATGAACGTAATCCAACTGTTGATCCAACAGCAAGGATTCTATCTGGTTACGATGTTCAACTAAGCTATGATCTTCCCATTGATTTAGAACAAAAATTGCGAAAATTAGGAAGTGAAGTTAAGCACCCTTTTTCAGATCTGAAATTTCATATTCTAGAAACGCTCGCAGAACCTCTTCTTGGTGAAGCAAAAAAATATTTTCCAGAGATCACGCCAGAATTTATGTTACAACAACGAGGAAGAAACATATCAAGATCATTTCAGGTGAACCTTTCTGCACACGGGTTTTTTGGAGTGAAAATAAATTCACAGCTAAATTTTCAAAGAGCTTTAGTTGCAATGATAAAAATGATTGCTAAAAAAGATTCAGAATATGAAAAATATCTATTGGGGATCACAAAATGGGGAAGAATTGGTTATTTAGGCACCAGACCCTTAATTCATGGAGATTACAAAACATTTCAAGATCAGGTTGCAGATCTAATTGGAGTACAAGTGACTAAACAATATATAGATGAGATTTTTAAACTAGGTATTGATCAAATTACAGGTTTGGATTCAGACGATTTGCTTGAAAGGAGTTTGTTTGAAGCAATCCAACATCTAATCACGGTTGAATCTCTCAAAAACCATCTCCCGTATGATATGGTCTTTTTCACCTCTATTTCCGCTGAAGAGATGCAACAACTAGCGAGAGAGGTCACATGGAAGGATTATAGACTGGAGCCAATGACCGCACAATCTTATAAAAAATTAGTATTCCTCGAATCAATCGCAATGGACACATTTCTTGACCTAAATAAGCTGGAAGGAATAGAAAAAGGAGAATATATTCGTGCTCGAGAGAAGATACATTATATTGATGCCCAAGAAATATCAGAGGGGCTCTTATTGAGCCCGTATTATTCTGAAACCATCTTTTGTCCGATTTTTCGAATACCTGAATCCTCAGTTATCTTTAAGCAAGGATCTTGGAATTCAATGTCATTTTCTTTAGCTAAAAAATCTTTTGAGGTACTTGGACTCCCAGATAAAGATAAAGATAAGTCAGCTACGTTTGTATTTCAGAGAAATTTGACAGAATCTCTGATCTATGGGTATGCATTTACTGTAAATTTTCCAGAGGATGAACAGGCTAGACGTTTACACAAAATGGAGGAAAAAACCCACGATAATTTTACTATCTGCTTTATCACGAAGAATGAAAATATAAATTCCTCTCAAGTTGAAGACGCGGAAAAAATAATATTTGAAGAATTGCATAGAATCGCAAACGTGATCAAAGAATCTCAAGATATAAAAAGAGTACAAATGAGATTAGCTTGGTTAAAGACCGTAGGACAGGGTATAAGAGAGGACGGAAACCCAGCATGGGAGGAAGGGATGGTAGGCAATTATATTAGTAGTTTGCTTGGAACTGACAATCTTTTTGAAATTGCTTCTCTCGGTAAAACCGCCGTAGAAGTTCGAAAACATATGAAAAATCTACTTAACCGACTTCATATGAGTTCTGAAAGGATCTAATCATCCCATTCCTGTTTTTGAGATAGAACCCAATAATAAGGAGAATAATTGGATGATTCAACCGATAAAATTTCAAAACCAGTTTTTGACAAGTCATCTACGACGACTTGAATATATAGCTCCTTTCTGATCCTCTTTGGAAAGGATTCAGAATCAGGGGTGAAAGAGAGCAAGAGAAAACCTGCTGGTTTGAGAATGCTAAAAAAAGATTGAAAGATATTGTAATATTCTGTTGTCCGCAAATAATCTAAAGCATATATGGCTGTAAGCCCATTAAACCTCTTAGATTGAAACCCCATAACCCTAACATCTTGAACACTAAAATTTACCAATCCAATATACTGAGATTCAGAATCTTTCAAATCCAATTTTCTTTTAAACAGGTTAAGTGTAAACTCAGAGACATCTATACCTGTTACTTGAAATTTAGCATTAATGAGTTTTTTTATCACCCCTAATGAGTCGGTCCCACAACAAACATCCAGAATATTGGCATTATTAGGACAAAGGTCAATAAATTCTTGTATAAGGGACTCAGATAGAAGCATATGGTCAATTCCTAGATAATAAAACAAGTATTAAACTCAAATAATATCAATCCTATCTGTCCTATTCATCCAGATTCAAATAAATAAGTGGATTTTTTAAATCAGGAACAAAATGTAGTTCACAATAAGGGTTCCAAAATTTGAAATCAGTTCTACAATTCTGATTGTAAAAATCATTTTCTCGTTTCTCTAAGAAATCGCCTTCATATAATACAATCAAGAAAAGGATAATATCGGGGAATTTCTTGCGAATTAAGCTTAATTTTTTTATATCTCCTTTAACATCCTTCTTAGGATTATTTGAAGTAATATATTTAAATTCGAAAACAATGAGTGACTCTTCTATTGCTTGACTCCTATAATCTTCAGATGAGTTATAATTAGTGTTCAACTTTTCTAAAGTAAGATCAACTGTTCTAGTATCCTTTTCGTATCCAAAATGGGATAATGGAACTTCAGAAAATAAATTAAAATCAAATTTGTCAATTAAAGGCCGTAAAGCAGAATAAAAACAATTAACTATGTCAGCTTCCCTGAAAATCCAACCAGAATAATAATCAAAAATAGCTGACTTGAATGCTGCTTTTACGAAAAGAATTAGATCCTCTTTTGATACAATTTCTGAATAAGACAAAATGAACTCTACCTGCCTCAAAGAATGTTAGAATATTGACTTTGCTAATGAATAGAAAAATCATAAGTGAATTTTATTTAAGTCCATCCTCTGCAAACTAATTCCGAGCTCTTAGAAGTGCAAAGGTCAACGCATTCATCAATCGCTCTCTAGATCTAAAAACTCTCATCCAAGGTAAATTAAAAAACAGATGTTTGACCACACGATAATCTAGAATAATTGCAGCTCCACATTAGTTTCCTCAAATATCAGTGTTTGCCAAGTAATACAGACGATTGAAGCAGAGAGTACCAAAAAAAAGGTTACATAAAGAAATTTTTCAATCAAACCATAACTATTTATTCCACGAGGTAACGATGTAAAGAAAATAATTCAGTAAAATATTTGAAAAAAACGATACGGCTCTAATGACGCTATCTTGCATACTGGTACTCACAGAACGGACAAATTTTTGCATCAGAATCGAGCTTATTCTGGCATTTAGGACAATTCTTCTGTTTCGGAATACTTTCCGCACTTGCCACTGGTGGGCCTTTTGGATAAGGAAAATAGTATATGTATGGGAAAGGTGGATCTTCTCCTAATCTCCTACGGAAAAATTCTCGAAGGCTCTCCCTATTCACCAAATGAGCCAGATCTGATGCTTTTCGATAGTGTATTTTTGCTCCTTCAAGGTTTCCTTGAAATTCTTCTAGCTCTCCTTTCACACCATGTGCATATAACAGTCCGAGACGATCATTCAGCTCATTGAAAAATTGAGTGGCTTCAGCAAGATATTTATTTGCTTGATCTAATTTGTAGTAAGGTTGATCGAATTTATCTCCTTCTCCCCATAAGGCCACCGCCAATTTCACTGATGAGAGTGCAATGACATTTTTATCTTCTTTTTGGACCGCCAAATATCGGGCTTTATCGAAATGAGACAATGCGTCGGAATAACTGCGGAGGAAGAAAAAACAATCACCTATAGCAAGATAAGCATAAACAGTGGCGAAATAGTTATTAGTTTTCTGCGCGTGGTTAAAAGCCTTTTGAAAAGCAACAATTGCCTGTTGATAGCGGCGTTTTCGATATAATTGTAAACCTCGATCTAGATGAGGATCCAAATCATCATTGCTCATAGAGAATAATCCTTTGAAATCCGTTGAATTCTAATATAATTCTTTAATTAAATTATTTATATCCTTTCAAAGTTAGAGACGAAAAGACGAACTTACCAAAAATTCTTTGGAAAGGACGCGTGAGAACCAAAAAATTCCTTTCTTTTGAATATAAAAACGAAGGAAGGAATCATGTAATGTATTCCTTAAACCTGTAACAATAGCGTTCAATCGACATTAAAATCTCCTTGGATTGGAGTACCATCTGAATTCCTGAATTTTGGAGTATAAAAAGGAAATATAGTATCAATTAATGCTAATCTCATTTTTAGTAATAATTTTTTGATTAGTTCTCATCTCGTTCGCTGGTATATTTACTTGAAGGACTCTCAAAAAGACAGAAATAACAGGAATAACAGGAAAAAAATTTATTCTTCAGATCAAACAGGTCTTCAACGAGCACTCAACAAAATTAATGAATTTGTAGCTATAAATCACAGACTCCCTAAATCAAGTGATCCTGGATTAGGAGGAGTGGTTGCTGCAGTAAAAAAAGGGGTGTGGAAATCATTTGAAATAACAACCTGGAATCTGTTACTTCACCGTGCAACTGGCCAAATAAATGTCGAACGTGAAATCTATTCCGGTAATATGGAGGGATTAGAAAAAGCAAAAGAAAAATTGCGAGCATTTCGAAAAGCCCAAGGAAAGTTTCCGAAAAGTACTGATAGCGGAATGGGAACAATTGTCGGCGCAATTAACCGTAAAATCTGGATAGAAGATGGGATCATAAGATGGGGAAATCTATTTGAGATAACATTTGGATTTGATCCCAAAGAGTTACGTAAAAATCCATATGAGGGAAAAGAAGGACTTCAACGAGCGCAAAAGAAGCTACGTGAATTTAAAAATAAGCATAATCGTTTACCAAAGTACGCAGACAAAGAAATGAATCCAATTCGACATATGGCGTCCACTAAACGATGGAGGCCCTGGGAGATCAACAGTTGGAATGATTTAATCAGAAAGACATTCAATGAGGTCACCTATGAACATGGGAAATATAAGGGAAAACAGGGATTTGAACGGGCTATCCAAGAAATTCAAGCATTCAAAAAAGAACATGGCTGACTTCCAAAAACTAGAGATATCGGTATGAAAAGTATGCAAAAAGCGATCCAACGCAGAGAATGGGAAGAAGACGGGGTAGTAACATGGCTTGAGTTAATTGAACTGTCACAAAAGGAAAATGGAGGAAAATAGGGGAATGGAAAATCACCAAACCTTTCCGAATAATGAGCTACCCCCTTTACCAGACCGCGCGTTAACAGGAATGCCAGGAGGAGTCGAGCATATTCCTCAAGAATCCCCATTTCATACAGTACACGTGTGGGAATTCACTAATTTATACGTTTTATTAAATAAAAAAATGTGGAAAATTATCTCTACCTTTCTCAAGGATGATGACAATCATTCCGCGGTAGCGTTGTTGTTAGAACGTGGCCATGGTACATTGTTTCTCATTCGCAAGAACCCGAATCAATCAATCCACATGCCAATCTTAAAAACAATTGTGATAGCAACAAACTTAGATCCGAATATGGTTGAACGATCTATTCGTGCTGTAAAATTTGAACAACGAGGAGATCCAGAAATGATCAAATTTCCCTTTCAAATGGATCTGTACGCATGGCGTGTTATTTGTCACATTCTGGGGGATGGAAATGTCCATACACGTGACGACCGACCATACCCATACCTACGCTGGACCCAGGAAGTTAAATACCATCAACCAATGCGAAACCTGCTCAGGCACCTGAGCCGAGAAGTAAAAGGAACGACGATGAATATCAATTATCCCAAAGCATTATCATATGCAATACTCGGTACAATGCTAGGAATGAAAATTACTGATCTCAAAACTCCGAAATTCATCGATTTTGTCATTGATCTTCCCATGCAGTTTAGAGAATATAAAGTAGAGTTTCTAGCAGCTTTTATTTTAGATGATGGTTCTATCAGCGGAGACATATCATTATTTCAAAAAAATGGCTTAGTTCTAGAAAGGATTATTCATCTATGCGATCACCTTGGATATGACCATTCAGATTTTCCTCTATATGAACAAGACAGAGACGGAATGCATGAATTTCAACTTCGACAAAGAGGTGTTCAGAAATTCTATGATGATCTTACTCAAATTATCGAGAAATCTCGTAATGGAAAATGGCTAGGACTTTGGCACAAACAGGTAGCTTTGGAGAGTCATATCAAGAATTTATCTGATAAACGCATAAATGAAACTGAACAGGCTAAAAGTACCCATGTTGAAATTATTACTCTACTAAGTGATCGACTTGTTCGTGATACTACTAATATCCAAAAACATCCAATAATCACACCTCTTGTAAAGAACTTATCCTATAAATTATTCAGAGACCGATTACTTATTTTATCTAGAATAGGGGTCATTATCGAGGTTAAAAAACCTAATGGTAGATCGTATAGACCGAAAAAGTGGACTATTCCTCCTAATAAAAATTTAGATGAATTAAAAAAAATATTCAAAGAAAAATATGGAAATCGGAGACATAAACACGCATATAAACGCAGCCGCATTCCAACTGATAGCGTAATTGAATCTCAAAAAAAATTAAAAAAACTGGGAATAAAACCAACCCCTGAAAATGTTGCAAAAGATATAGGCTGCTCCAAAAAGCAAATTTATTTTCGGCCAGATCTTAGAGCTTTATTTGACATCGATGATAATGAGAAGGGATAAAAAAAGTTACTTTTTAGACATTTTTTTGATTTTATTTAACCAATCAAAGTTAGGGGCGAAAAATATTACAAACAGTAACCTCAAAATGATCATCATAAAAATAAGAAAAAAGAGATTAGAATTCCCAAAATTCTTGGAATTCTTATAAAATACATTGAATGATCACACAGTGATCTCTATACTCAGTTTTCGGACTAATTCCTTGTACCGATTGCGTACAGTAACTTCAGTAACATGGGCTACTTCGCTGATCTCTCTCTGTGTTCGTCTTTCTCCGTTTATTATTCCTGAAATATATATTGCTGCTGCCGCTAGTCCTGTTGGGTCTTTCCCTGCTGTCAGTCCTGCTGCTTTTGCGCGTTTTAGTATTTCTGCTGCTTTTCTTTGGCATACTCCTGATAGTCTTAGTTCTGTTCCGAATCTTACTAGATAGTCTATTGGGCTTGCTAGTGGTATGTTTAGATATAGTTCTCGTAGTAGTAACCTGTAACATCGTCCTAGTTCTTTTTTTGTTATTCTTGATTCTTTTGCTATTTCGTCTAGTGTTCTTGGTACTCTTCTTACTCTTGCTGATGCGTATATTGTTGCTGCTACCATTGCTTCTATTGATCGTCCTCGTACTAGTCTTTTTTCTATTGCTTTTCTGTATATTATTGCTGATGTTTCTTTGACGTTTCGTGGTATTCCTAGTTGTGATGCTAGTCTATCCATTTCGCTCATTGCGAACGCCAGGTTTCTGTCCATGGATGAATGTACTCGTGTTCGTATTTGCCATTTTCTTAGTCGATATATTTGTGCTCTTCGTGATGCTGTCAGTTTATTTCCGAATGTGTCTCTGTTTTCATATCCTATTATTGTTGATAGTCCTTTATCGTGTACTGAGAATGTTGAGGGTGATCCTACTCTACTTCTTTTGTCTCTTTCTTCTGAATTGAATGCTCGCCATTCTGGTCCTTCATCGATTAGTCTTGTTTCTAGAACATATCCACATTTTTCGCAGATCAGTTCTCCTCTGTTTCCGTCTGCTACTATGTCTGTTGACCCACAGTTTTTACATTCTAGAATTTCTTCTTCGTCTTCTGCGCTTTTCTTCTGTGGTTTTGTTTTTTCCCCTTTTATTAGTGCCATTTTTGAGGGATCCTTTTTCATTTTTCGTTTTTGAGCAGAGTGATCGTCTGTCATCGGGCGTCCTGTCTTTTTTGTCGTTTGTCTTTTTATTGTAATTTTTTACATCTCAAATGTCTAATTGAGAGTGCTCTCTTATCTTACTTTTACCTTGTTAAAAAGAGTTTGCCACTTTTGGTAATCTCTTCTGCTCAATCACCAGTATTACAAATACATTTTCTCACCCTTTATAAACCTTTTCGCAAGACTTATATATCCAATTAGTTACCGGGTGCGTTTTCAAAAAGTGGTTTCTATGGTTTTTTTTCTTATTTTTTATTATTTTCTTTTTTCGGATTGATATATTTTTTTTCTCCTTTATTAGGCTTCATTTTTCATTAGCATAGTTGATGTAAATAATTTCTGAAATTTCCAAATTTTTTTTAGTTTTAGACTACTTGAATAGAAACCAAGTCGATTAAATATCTGTGTCTATGGGGTAGACAGGACCGAATTGTATTATCTAGTTTTTCACTGTCTCCTATTCTATGTCCAGTAAAGAATACGGATTTTAAGTGTAATCGGTCTATATCCTGTTGATTGAAGAATACATGACTCTCTATCCCATAAATTTCTCTGATTTCATATATAGTTCGACCGTATCTGCTATCACTATGTAATGTCCAGGTAATTGAATTCCTTGAATGGATATATAGAGGTTCATTGATTGTTAATTTCAATGTCGCTGTTCCAGTTACTACTGTGTTTATGTAGAAAGGATTAATAGGACAATAGATCCATCCACTGATTAAAATTAAGAAAATAACTAGAATTTGTCTTGGATTATGGAAATTACGATTGTACCTTCTGAAAAGAATGATAATTAATCCAATGAAGAGAATTATGGCAAATAGATTCATATTGACCACTAATTCCCTTAGTATATTGATATTTCAAGCTATACAAATCTGCAGGTCGGATTTAAATCCTCTTTTACCTGCAAAAAAAGAATCACTCTGGAAAACTATTTTTTCTTATCCTGAGTAATACTTGAATTCTCTGGTTCAATGCTCTTAGAAACTAAATTTGCGCTTCTAAGGGTATTAACTACTCATAGAAACTAAAATAGTCATAATAAACGATGTACTATTCTTTAAATTAACATTGGTTAGATTTGATATATCTCTTCTCAATATAATCCTTTATGATGAAGCTTAATTTGCCTAGGTATGAAAATCTCCCAACGATTAACAATCCCGTCCCATCACCTAAATTTAATGCCGTTTCTATTCTTTTTTTAGGTTGATATTCGTTTAGCTTTTCTCCCTTGGATAGCGCGACTAAATTCCTCAAAAGAATGGGGCCCTGATTAATTGCATGGAATCCCGACTTCCAGAGGGGTTGTGGTTCAAAATAACTACAATCCCCAGACGCAAAAATATTTTGATGATCTATGCTTTGTAAATATGCGTTTACGATTATTTCTCCATTGTTGGTCGTTTGGAGTGTTTCTTGGGTTTCTAATTTATTTGGTCTAATTCCAGTTGCCAGAATCCCCAAATCAAATGGCAATTCTATTTTACTTGGTAATATTACTCGATTTTCTTTCAATTCTTTTACTTCGCATTCCAATTTTACCTCAATTTCCCTCTTCTGAAACGACTTTAATACCTTCAATGACGCCTTGGTAGGAAATTGGGGAAGTAATGTTTTTCCTCTTGTAATCAGTGATATTTCTGGTCTTATCCCTTGTAATTTTATTAAATGGTGGACGTTACCTGCCACTTCCACACCGGCTGCTCCTCCCCCTATAACTACAATAGTGATCGTTTTGGGTTTCTTTTTTATCGATGTTTGTAATTTCTTGTTAAACTGCCACAGATTCTCGATGGGCATTGTTGGAAAAGTATTTATTGATGTCCCAGGGATCGTATTTGTTGGTACTCTTCCCCCTATATTTATACTGAGATAATCATATTGGATTGATTTCTTATTCTTGAGAGCCAACATTTTTTCCTTAACATTAATCTGAGTAACCTCATTCTGATACTTCTTTCCCCCTACTTTGTCTAGATGGCATTGACTATGAATTTTTCCATAACCATCTGGATATCTTGTCCCTAATACCCCTGGAGCTACTCCATTATAATTAAAATCTGTTGGGGAAATTAGAGTTATCTCGTACTTTCTTTGTTGTAAGATGGAAGCGTTTTTTACTAGATGAAGATTTCCATGTCCAGCACCGATAAGGACTAACTGTTTCCTTTTTTTATTCGATGCTTGTCTCATATCTACACCTTTTTTGAAGACCAATTATTTGGATTCATCTTTAGGATTAATTGACAAATATGTAGAGATAATGATTGAGGGACAATTAGAGGCTTTTATTAATTCTTCTAAACTCTATTTTTTTCAATTCATTAAAATTCACTGAAATCACTCAAAAACCTCAAACTTCCCTAAAGCGCTATGCTCTGATTCTCCAAAATAGGACACTTCTCAACAAAAGATCAACTAAGAGGTGTCAGAAGTATCGGAACTCAGCCACTTATCAATTTCTCCTAAAATATCTTTGAATATATAGAGAAAAGCAATGATTGCTACCAAAAAAGTCAAGATCTCATCAAAGGGGACAGGTGTAATTAGCGACAGTATAAATAGAAAAATTGTAATGATAAAAAAACAATAGGCCCAAAATTTACGCATTTTTACCATCCTTAATCTGATCTATTGAGAATATCTTACAATTACCTTTTTTAAGTCTCCTAAACAGGAACATTGAAAATCAACTAGAAATTCTTTGGCTCTGGAATACATTCTTGAGTCAGGAATTAATGAGATTCATTCTCATTTACGCTCCTTCTAATATCCCTAAATTTTTATGTTTCACAACAATTTCATCAATCAGTTGATCTAATTTACGGAAATCGTCTTCTCGTGGTTTACCTTTAACAATTACTGGATTTAATAACTCTACTTTCAATTTTGGGATCAAACCCACAATTTGATCAACCATGCTTCCCTTCCACCCAAAAGAGCCAATTACCGTTGCATACTTAGCTTTTGGTCTAATTAGATTTGCTAAATAAGCAGCATATACTACAGCAGGATGAGGGCCCGTAAGGACCGTGGGGGAACCAATGATAATCGTTGCAGCGTCAACTAAACCCATAGCTAACTCACCAATGTCAGTTGCAGTCAACATAAATGGTTTTACTGCTATTCCTTTTTTAATGAGGCCTTCAGTCAGATATTTCACCATCCTCTCAGTACTTCCATACATTGACACATAGGGAATAACAACTTCATTTTTCACAGTATCAGATACCCATTCTTTATACGCGTTTATTATGAACTCAGGTTCATCATAGATTAACCCATGACTGGTAGCAATTAGATTAATATCTAATTTTTCGATATTAGCAAGGTGTTTTTTGATCATGTTTCTAAATGGCATCATTATTTCAGCATAATAGCGTTTTGCTGCATTATATACCCGTCTGTCATTTGAGGAGTAAATTTCACTCGATGCAATATGATTTCCTAAAAAATCACATGTAAATAGAATTTTTTCCTCATTCAAATAAGTAAACATTGTTTCAGGCCAATGAACCCACGGAGCGGAGATGAAATTTAATGTTCTTCCGCCTAGATCAATAGAACTCTCATTTGTGACAATCTTGAATTTTTCTGATGGGATGTGTAGTAA
>SDBT01012670.1_pt1 | contig 13544 bp, 28 predicted proteins | sample 2277101 | NCBI WGS metagenome assembly SDBT01 (sample SAMN10404973, study PRJNA504765) | marine sediment metagenome | isolation source: marine sediment core GS10_PC15, 103 cmbsf | place: Arctic Ocean: Southern Knipovich Ridge | collected 2010
AGATTCTTTAGACATTTGCTCTGCTTCATACGTTAAAGCTAAATTCTCTCTTGTATTATTGAAAACATAGTGACGTGTAGCACCTTCAACATATGACTCTTGACTAGGTACTCTCTTGAGTGCGTCATTAATATTATCATCCTCCTCATGTGGCCCTAATGCTTGACCTCTTCCAGGTTCATCAGTCCAAGTATCAATCGCTAACCTATCAATGTAACGTTGGAGAACCCTCTTTGCATCATCCTTAGTTATTATTTCTGTACCAATCGCATTGTTTAATGCAGAAGTCAAATTATTCAAAGCAATGGCATCTGCACGATTATCTTTAGCTGAGACTTCTGGTAGCATGATTGTAAATCTTGTATTAACTCTTTGATTCTCAGTTCTAAGTCGTTTGTCAGGTGTTATAGCACCACGATGAATCGAGGAATCAATTTGATACTGGAATATTCTTGAAATCATGAAAGCAATATAACGCTGCCTAATTTTGATGTTTTTGTATGCTGGCTCTGTTTGCTCCGGTGCGCTCGCTCTCGCAGTCATTGACTCAGCATACCAAATAGGAGGATGTCCTACACCAGCTATTATATTATTTTTAAGAGCAGTTGCCAAAGCTGTTGCATCTTCTAAGTGCAAATCTGGGGATAATACTTGGTAGACTACATTTTCGTTATGTGCAACTCTTGTGCCAGGCTTATGTTTTGCACGCTTTGACAGAAACTCCATAATCTGAACTTCATTCATTCCATTAAGAGTAATATCCCAAACGTAATTAGCAGATTCAATTGCCTTCTCCACTTGTGAGAAAAGAAATTGGTCATGTGCATCAAGCCAATCGAAATCAGATAGTAAATCTGACCAACCTCTATCAGCAGAACGTGGGGAATTAACCTTGAAGTAAAAACAACTACCTTCCCACTTTGCTTTTACGTTGGGTGGTGCTAGCTTAGCTTCAACTACCTCACCTTTCATAAATGGGAAACCGAATTCTTCTTTCTCTTTTTCATCTTCGGGTAAGCCAACCATACGTCCAAAGAGTTCACTTTTTGCACTTACATTGGCAACATCAATAACTTTGTAAGCTCTACGATAGTTCTCTCTTGGTAGTTTACGTAGGATAATAGCATGAACCTTCATTGGGTTCTCTTTGTCTGCTACCACGTAATCTATTAATGCTGTGTCAATATTACCAAGTGTGACATGACCATCTGATTTATTAACAGATGCCGGTATGCATTGTTCTCCGAGTAGACCTAAGTCCCTAGCGATTTCGTACTCAGACAAAGGCCAGTTATTAGTAGTATCAGTCCAATGCTCTGCTAGAACTTCCATTATCTTTGGACTGTCAGCACTAAATCTAAGACCATCTCCAATAGCGTATTGTGCTGTTATTTCTATTGTGCGCTTTGCAAGAGGATTAGCTCTATAGAGATGATGTGCAATACGAATCATTCTCTGTTGGTCGATGCTAGGTAAACTGCGGCGACGAGCTAAACCACCTGGGGAGAATACAGGCTGCCAAAGGTTTTCATCAGGGTCAACACCAGCACCACTTCTAAAAGTAGCTTCTTGTGTTGAAGCTATAGAAGCATCATCTACTGCTGCTGGCTCTACTACTGGTTCCGCTTTTTCTCCGAATGTATTAACTAGAAAATTCTGAATTACACCCATGTTAAAACTCCCTACCTCTTGAGTTATGAAAGAAACTTTGTCGGCCTAAGACACGCTCTTGAGTTTCAGATAAATCAAATGCCCTATCAGGTTTGATGGTTTGCTCTTGTTCTTCTAATGTTCTCAGCCTAGCGAATTCCTTAATTTGGTCATCTGTGAAATTATTTTTCTGAAGTTCAGCTAAGTCTTCTTCTGAAACATTTGCTGCAAGACCATTCACGGTTAATGCTTCGACTACAATTGAAAGCGCATCAAGTAAATCATCATATCTACCTTTGTCGAATTGGGAGTATTCACGTAGAAATTCCTGAAACCCCTTTGTTTCAGACATTACTACTGTTCCCTCTACAATTTCACCTTTAAACAAAACTGAGCCATTAGATAGAAATGGCATCATTGCATCAAATCTCTGCTCTTTAGAACCTTTAGGTTTTGACTCCTCTAATGGAAGCTGTAAAGTTGTTGAAGTTCTAGTGTTAGCTATTAAGTTTTGAGTTGTACCTTGTTGTGGGCCACCTGTTTCAACAAGTATTTTCTGTATGATTAGGCCACGAGCTTTCCAGAACTTAAATTGATCTTCTAAAAAGGTTAGATGTTGTGGGGCTGCAATGTGACCAAACTGGAAATCTAAGATAAATACTATACCTGTCTCAGTATCTCTTGCAGCGGTACAGTGGCCGAAGTAGTCTGCTCCGTCTGATAGGGAGGTAGCAAGGTCAACGCCTTGGCATCCTTGCAAACGGTGCATTGGCGGGAGTTGCACGCGGTTGTAATATAATAACCATGCGGGGTCATATCTAACACCTCTTAAACCAGAAGGGTCATTGTTATACTGAGAATTGAATAATACCCTTGGCATTACTTTCTTTTTTGCGAGCAACCATTCTGCTGGTCTTTCTTCGGGCCAGAGAACTTTACCGTCTCCGAGTTCTGCTGTGTAGATTCTAACTGCCATTATTAGTCTCTTTAAAAACTAAATCTACTAAATAGTCACAGTCAAAATATTCCTGCAACTCCTCATTCGTGAATGATTTATATTTAAACATGAAATTAGTAACAGTATTTCGAGATAGTTTTAAAATCTTAGAAACTGCTGCTCGATTTAACTTATTATCCCTCTCCAAGTATCTAACTATTGCCACTTTAACCTTTGATGTCTGTTGTTGCAAAGTTTCATCGAAACGACAATAGGGTAATGGACATTCAAGACATACTGGTGCAACCTCACAACCATCTTCTGATTGCCAATAATGCAGAGTGGTATCATCTTTGAGGATAGTTGCGCCAAGTGGGTCTACAGCACTCACAGTAAAGTTAATGCCTCAACTTGTTCTGAGCCTGTGTATAACTCTGCGTATCGTCCCTCTCTATCGAATTTAGGAATTAATTCAGCATAAAGGTCTTCGTAATGATAGCGAGTACCAACAACTGCCATTTGACCATCTGGCAATAACATTGGGTCAAAGGACATCCAGAACTTGTCACTTAATGCTTCTCGTCCAGTCTGCGTTCGTGAGTTCTCTTGGTTAACGATGTCGTCATATGCTTGATAGGTTGCACGTCCACCCTCTACTGATGTTGTCATTCCTAAAGCTGATATGGTTGGGTCACGCTCTTCACGCCCTGAGTTCCAGGCTTCCTCTTGGTTACGAAGAATTTCTAATTCAAATTGATTCCAAGTGTAGTCTGCATCTCCATGTGGATACAAATCACCAACTAAACCTATGAATCGTTTGTTAAATCTAATACATGATTCGATTTTTGATAATCTTTTCTGAGCTAGTGTAACAACTGAACAGATAACTTGTATTAACTCTAAGTCATCTTTCATTAATCGGAATAATGGAAATGCTTCTGCTACAATTGTAGTCTTAGCATGGTCACGCGGAGCTAAAAAGAGTAAAGCACCATAATCACCTAATGGGTCTTTCATTCCTTCCATTAATAATTCATGCATTTCCCAATGGAAGTCAGCGAGCTTGTGGTTAAAAATATATTCTTGAAAATGACCAGAATGGTCTAAAGCGAGTTCTTCTTTCTTGCCTCGCGCTTTCATCCCTGATAAGATGTTAATGGGTTCAAATGAAATGGGTTTTCTACGATTCGGCATAGAAATGAGCCATCATATGATTCAGAGCTTCATCTCGACTAGTATGATTATCTACTATTATTGATATAGGAAAAGAGGTATCTTTGCATTCTGAACACACGAGATTGAGATAAATAGTACCACCTTGCTGTAATCTGTTCAACTCATAATCAATACTTTGAACTTGCTGTTCCATATTTATACTCCCAAATACCTAATTATTGCAAACTATTATGCTACAGAAGCAACTTTATACTTCTCAGTTGCTAATTTAAAGCCTTTTATATTCCACTTACGTGCCTGAATCATCCAAGTTGGACACTGATAACCCCATGATTGACAGAGAACTACAGCAGTAAAATACTGTTCTTTATGGTATTTCTTGTAATCTGGAAGCGTATGGCGAACAGGTTTAATACTTTGACCTCTTTTAACTCTTTTTTGATTAATTCTGCAAATTATACAGCTTTTTTCTTCTTCCATAACTAAATTAAGCATTTTACAAACTTCCAATCAAAGCAAGTCCTGCCATCACTTGTTCACGTTGATTATGAGGCTCTTGACAATTTGGACAAGTATTCCTTAAGGTATTGTTCAATAAAATCTGGATTTGCGTCATATGTATTCTAACAGCTTCTCTTGTTAGAACTTCACCAGCTAGACCTGCTATTTCATATTTCTTACGAATCAGCGAAGAGAGAAAAGCTGTGAGCTTCATGATTTCTTGAATTTCAGTTGTTATCAGTCTTAGGCCAACTGCATTGTCTATTTCTAGTGCAGGTTCACCTTCTTCGATACCCACATTCAAAGATACACCAAATTTCTCAGCTAAGAACCTAATCAGTGCTCTTGATAACAATATTTCATTATCTAAGTTGTCAATGTTCTCTCTAGTTTCTTCTTCTTCGAGTAGTTGCTTAAGCCTATCATTTTGCACAACTAGAGAGTAGGAAAATTTTTCATCTACTTTTGTGTCCAAGGCTGTAACTTCGTCACCACCGTGGTCTTTGCAGGGGCCTCTGCCAAAATGTATAGTTCCCCATCCGGCATCTCTATGACAAACTTTGAAATCAGCCCCCTTATCTCGACTGGTGTTCTGATGATTAGGTCGCATGCACTTAGGTTGGTCATCTTCATCATAAAGAGTTTCACCTACTTGCTCTGCGACTGCTACATCTAAGAACTCTTTAAATTCTTCTGTCATATTTTAGCAACCTTAGAAACTTTGATAAATTTTGGATGAGTCTTTATGTATTTATTTGTTCTTTTGGGCTCAGGTGTTGAAAGAACTAACTTAGGATTTGTCTGTTTGAGCCTATCCTCAAACCTAATATTGACATCCACCATGTAGCCACAAATTAAGCATTCTAGGTATTTGCCATAGATATCATGGTTAGAAAAAAGCCTTCCGTCGCATCGTGGGCACATAAATCAGTGAAACCTACTTTAAGTTGTGACACCTCCACTATAGCAGATTTGGGCCTCAAAAGCAACTTGACTTAGCTCTAAACGCCGGTGATTCGGGGCGCAGACACCGCCAGGGACAACAGAGGCAAGAGGGGTAACAGATGTGTAGTTACATAGGAATGACCTACCGTGAGCTACTTGAAATGCCCTATAATCCGTAGCTGTATACAATTTAGTACACATTGTTTACAAATTAAAAATATGCTAGCTGTATACAATCATAGGTGCTAATCTATTCGCTTTCTCAGAAAATTTCCTACTTTGAGTTCTTATTAATGGGCTTGTGCGGGGGAATTAGATTAAGGGTACTTAGATTAAAAAATGGGGAGTGTAATGGGGTGGGGTAACCTTTATATATGTAGTAAAATTCATGAATGGAACCTCTCTCTTTACATAATGTTAAGATAGTTTAGGATACATTAGGATAAATGCACATAATTAAGCATAAGCTAACCCAATCAAACCCAATATCTTAAATCATCTTAGACTATGCTTATGTAGCTTGACCAGAGGGGCAGACCATGATATCATTAGGGCAGAGGTTAAGGACAGGCCACCTGGGAGACTAGGCAAGGCCACAAAGCGAAAGGAAGTTAGAATAACAAACAACAGACCGTATTAAGACGGGACATAGAGCAACAGTTAGTATCTTGACACTATACTAACACGCTACACTAATGGGGAAGTGGGTATCCGACTCTATTAGTAGAAACGCAGGAGCTTAGGTGAGACCGGGCCTAGCACTAGTATGTTAACTGGTGATGATTAGCACACACACTTATGATTAGCAGAACGTGACAGTATTTAATGAATGATGTAGCTTGTAATGTATTGACAATGCGTGCAAGCTACCACGTTACATTAAGTAAGTGAGTGAGGTTAGTACAATGGTGCACACTAGAGAAAAGGTTATCACATTCCCAGATAAGGTTAGTGTATTAGATGTAGTAATCCCCCGTAGTGAATTGAACAGACTGTTAGACAAGATTAGCAGACTAGAGACAACAATCGTAATGCGAGAAGAAACACTAGTACATGCTAGTCAATGTGTAGCAGCACTAAAAGCAAGGTTAGATGCAAAGTGAAGTGTTTAATCTGCTACAAACCTGAATTTAAAAAATCACTTTGCAAAGACTGTTACACCAGATTATGGTTTTAGCTCCAAGTAGTAGCCGAGAACGTTAGTGCTAAAAGTTAGTGGGAACTAGCTTGACAGGTTAAGGTCTTGGCTACAATCGTGGGACTAAGATATTAATAGGAATGGAGGTTATCAGATGATACAGACATGCGAAACGTTTTGCACTGGTGAGCATACTCTAATAAGGTGTGGATGCTGTTTACAGACATTCGATTGCAATTATGAATGTCCTTGCTTTTGGATGGACTGTGAAGATTTCAAGGGTTGCGAGTATGCAAAGTCTAGGACACTGAAAGTCGGATAATTGGCTTTGAGTTGACAAATCAGAAAAGGAGAAATTCAAAATGAAAACCATTCTTATCTGGTGTATCTCATGCCATAAGACACAAAAGTTTTCAATAGCGCCTAAAACAGAAGACCATAACCTTTGTTTAACATGCAAAGTGCATGCTCGTAACTGTAATGGGTGTTGGCATGAGGCAAACCCTAGACCCTCAATTAGGTAGCAAAGAGTTAGGAAAGAGTGAAAGTCATGATGTCAATACGTGGATTCAAGACAAAAAAGTCACTAAAAGCAGCAATTGGTCAACGTCCCAACTTCATAGAAACGTCAATGTTTGGGACTGAGTACAATAGCGATGATGGGTCTTACACAATTGTAGGGCCTTCACCTTACGACCATAAGTGGTTTGCAACAGTTACCACTAGAAACGGTTTAATCTCCAAGGTTACGTAAATCGGTTACAAAGAGTCGAATTCAGAAAAGAGGTTTAGTAATGGCAAAGCCCACAAAAGAGGAAATGGATTTTTTTCTCAGAGCATGTCTAACTAAGGGTTGGACACTTCGAGTTATTACACACCCTAAATCTAGAGAAAATTGGAAAAAGCCAATTAAAAAGTAATTCAATCCACTACCACAATTAGCAGGTTTTCAGGAAAGAGGTAATACAATGGCAAAGATGAAATTCACATACAACGGTGTGGAGATTGAAGTTGATAGCGATTCAAGACTAGCCAAACAGCTAGAGAACGCAGCATCAGAGGCGCAAGAGGCCGAAACTCAACTGGTGCGAGACTCAGAATATGAGAAGATTAAAAAGTATCTTCTCGAAACCATGACACCAGAGGTTATCAAAACCTTGAATGGCTACTCTCTGGTAGTCAACTTTGATAGCGGACGGCTCGGTAGCAAAGAGCTATCGGGAATCCTACTCACCAAAAGAGTCAAGCTACTACAGCGAGACCCAAAAGATGCGGGAAACTCTTCAGCCTAATCGGAGATGCGCGGCCTACAAATCTATATAGCTTCCCAATAGATGAGGTGGCCGCGCAAATCCTTATTGACCAGACTGCGAAAGCAATGGGCTGGCCCGATGTTGTGAGAGTGAAATTCACTGGTAGAGACACCACGCAGCGATGGGGCACCTATGACTCAGCAGTTAAGTTAATAGCGATTAATCGGTTAGGCGAAAACTATGGAACAGTGTTGCATGAGTTGGCTCATTTTAAGGATTCAAGCGGTAAACATGGGGGGTACTTCAAGCACATTCACGAACAATTAATAGAGATGTGGGAGTAGTGCGCCCTGGTGGATTTGGAAATGATTATTAATAGCGATTTTGGAGGTTTTCATTGGAGCAAGTCACAGTTGAATTAACAACAGATAATGGAATTCCATTCACACATAATAGGGCTCATGCTCAAGCTGAATCAATAGCAGTAGCTCTTGACAGGCCAATTGTCTACACTGATTATTCACCAGAAGTTTCACCAGACTTGCATATCAGACTAGACGATAGTCGAAGTGGTGCAGGATATGATTTTTGGTTTGTCAAAGCAACCGAATGTGAAATCTGCCCTATCTAATCTATCACTGGACTCTAGCATATCTTACCATGAAGGTTAGTTGCGAAGCAATAGAAGGTGTGCTAGGTCGAGTCATAAATTAGTGAAGTTAGTGAAAGTGAGGTAAATTGTGATTTGCAGGAATCGTGATGGCTACACAGTTGCAGCTATTAAGAGAGAGGTTGAAGTATCAGATGTTAAGTCTAATTAATTCAAAAGAGGACATGAAGTGGCTTCGTGATGTTCACTTGCCAAAACTTGAAACTAAGTATTCATCTGCTATTATCGAAGGGAATGAGGATTCACCCGATGCGATAATAGTTTATGAAAGAGCAAACCCACTAATGGTGGATTTGGGGGTTAGATATGAAGACCTCCAAGGATTTTATGAAATAGTGGAGGATTGAAGATGATATGTTTTTGGTGTCAAGGTAGTGGACGTTACATTGAGGAAAGAGGTGGGTATTTTATCTTTCTTCAATGTGTTCCATGTGATGGGACAGGAAAGGAAAGAATAATCAGATGTCGTATAAAGTAGCAGTCACAGCCGTAGGTGAGAGAGAAGCAGCACAGGTGCTCAATGGATATTAAAAATGAGCACATAATCCCAATGTTAATGTGGTTTGCCTACATGGGATTCACAACTACGATGAGTTTAATTGTCGGAGTACCAATAATTATATTCATTGTGAAAAAATACTTTGATGCAAATGAGAATGTCGGTGGCATATCTGCTATAGTATTAGCTTTACTATTAGCAGCCAATGTTCTGTTTGCTCTTTTCATGGCTAGTAGAGTGCAGTCAAGATAGTCAATCATCTTGGCTTAATAGGCACAATACAACAAGTGTACACTTTTGCTCAGTTTGTGGTCGGAAGTTAGATTCATGGGAAAAGTATGGAAGGTGTGAGGTAAAGCATAATGACTCCTAAAGACTACATATTTTTAGCATCTCTATTACGTATCGTAGAAGATGTTGAAAAACGATTAACAATGGCTTTTGCTGTTGAACAACATTGTCGTCAAAATTACTACACTAACTTTGATGTAGAAAAGTTCATGGAAGCAATAGGTGTTTTGAATGTCGTATAAAGTTGTAGTAACAGCAATCGGTGAAGCAACTCCATCTTACAACGCATTAAGATTTGAGACATCAGAGGAAGCTGATGGATATGGTTATGACTTAATGTGTAGGTGGTTTGGGATGGATAGTTATAAAATTGAAGAATCTGATGAGCCTGTTACTTACAGGTTTCAGAATCAGACGTTGGAAAGGATAGATGACAATGATAAAGTTAAGGATTTAGGAGACCATAAGTTCCCTAAGCCATCCAATCTTGAAGACATACACCGTGCAATTAAGGGTGAACAAGGGTAACTAAACTTACACCTTGACTAAATTCTGAATTCATGATATCATGGAATCAGGCAAACACAGGAAAGCGAGGTGAATCATGGGTTGGGATTAATGCAACCTACATACTAACTCTTTATGCCACCCCTTAACAGAAAAAAGAAAGAGGTTTTATTAATGGCAAGTAACAGACTCAGCAAGACAAAAGTATTTTTCTCAACTGGAGAAGGTGCAAAGCCACTTGAGACAAAGGAACTCATTGAGATTAGAAGGGAGAATGAGTCTGGCTACGATGAAATCGTAGACCTTGCATCTGAGTACGTAGACGCAAACCCAAAAGAGTTTCCAGGACTTGTCTAAGCTAAGAAATTAGCTCGGCATTTAGGATTAGGGGAGTTAAAATCTAAATCCCTAGTCTTAAATGCCGAGGGAATTTTTTGCGTTATTAAGTGATAGGAAAGGGTAAATTAATGCCAGTTTATACAATGGGAGAATTCAGAAGTCATTCGCTTATATATCGTTTCAAGGTGATGAAAGATAGTGTGATAATTGCACTATTTATGAATCAGCAGGACGCTGAGAGATTCTTAGAATTAATGAGGAACGAATGAAAACTCTCGTTGGTACTGAATATAGTGGAATGAGAATTCTAGTCTGCGGCGATAGGAACTTCAAAGACATACTTAGAATTAAGAGGTTCCTATCTCAGTATCCACCTAGTACAGTTGTTATTGAGGGTGAAGCAAGAGGTGCTGATAAGTTAGCTAGATCAGCAGCAGGTCAGCTAGGTTTATTTGTTGAACAATATCCAGCACTATGGAGTCAGTATGGTAGAGCAGCCGGCCCAATTCGTAATCAGCAGATGCTAAAAGAGGGAAAGCCTGATTTAGTAGTCTGGTTTCATGATGATATTGAGAATAGTAAAGGCACAAAGAACATGATTAAGATAGCTAGAAAAGCTGGAATTGAAGTAGTGAAAGGATAAAGTAAATGCACTATCGAACTAGACTCAAGCAACTTCATGGAGCTTCATCAGCAGTTGGGCTAGCAGTTTATCTTAATAGCCCTGGGGATGGTATGCCTGTTAGGTATAGATTTTCGACACAAAGTGAATCAGACTATCATGGTGCTAAGGTTACGTACACAGCACTTGGAATAATGGAGGCGGAAGCATTTATTAATGGGTATCGAATTGCAACACACTATATAGAGAGTCGATGCCCTCATTGTAAAGGGCCAGCTAAAGTTGAAAATGGTCAAGTGTGTCAATGTTGGAATGATGAATAAAACGAAGATTATCACAATTCCATCAACTTGTGAGTATAGTAATTTACAAGCAGTCAGATATGATAAAGATGATGAAGATAGCGATGAATATTGGATTCGCTCTATCTGTTATAACAAAGTTGTAGGATTTTCAGTTGGAATTGTTAATCCTAGTGTTGAATTTTCAACTGATAAAGCAGACACCAAAATAACAATTCGATACGTCTGTAAAGATTGTGCTCTAGAGTACAGTAATGATTGGGTTCCAACCATCAGCATAGAAACTGGTGAGTTCCTTTTCAGTGGGGTATTTGGAACATCAATGCCAGCAGACCAGATTAGAGAATTATATCAAGGAGTGTAGATAATGACACCAGAAAAAGCTAATGAGTTAGCTCGCTCAATAGGTGAAGAAACAGCAGCCTATCTCGAATCAGGTAATGAGCATCATTTCCAAAAAGTCAAAGTATTAACAGATGAATTGCTAGCAGTCGAATTTGAGGGGTGGAGCAATCAGGAAACATTCACAATTGCTTATTATCTGAATAATGACCAGTTGGCAATGAATACACTTCATGTGTTGACAACTGATAAACTAGACTTTGGTGGAGATCAAGTCTCCGACCTAGACCGTGCAGATGCATTAGAAGCATACATTGAGCAATTAGTTGATGTAGATGATGCTGGATCAAAGTTTCTAATGGAGACAATGCTTAGAATAGCTATCGGTAAAGTTGATTGGTTAGACATTATCAAGACATGCAGGAAGGAATTAGGTCTAAGTTAATGCCATACGTTCATTCACACTTCTCTGAGAAGGTAGCACAGTTAACCTTTTCAGTGGAAAAATTCCATGAAAGATTTGGAGTCAATATGTTGGAGTATTTTCAAGGGGCAGACTTTGAAAATGATGGATTACTTAATCTGCAACAACGGCTACCTTATCTCATAGAAGAACTTGGTGAATTCGCTAATGAATTAAATCAAGGTAACTATGAAAAAGCTATTAATGAATTAGTCGATGTAGCTTATGTAGTAATTGGAACACTTGAGCTACACAGAATATCTGAATTGGCAATAGCGAAGGTAATTGAAAAGAATGATAAGAAAACTGATGAAACTCATTACAAAGCTGAAAGTGGGAAAGTATTGAGAAGGGAATAAAATGGTAAAACAACCTGAGTCATTAACAGTAAGAATAACATCAAACAAAGACAGCAATCTTGATGGTGCTGAGGTAATATTCACACGAGAATCAGATATGTTTGAGATAGTGGAGAAGTTCTATCTCAGGCTACAGAAAATGGTCAAAGAAACAGATGAAAGTGGTGGTAATGGTAGCTGAGAAAGACAATAGAAAATTAGTAGCTGAACTACTTGAAAAAGATAGCACCTTACGTTTGTTTGAAATAGCAAATGAGTTAGGTATATCTAAAGCTCGCGTTGGTCAAATCATTGAGTTAGATGGGTTGGTCAGACAGCCTAAGAGACTAATCAGCAATCGACCTAAATGTACTAATTGTGAGAAGCCAATTCAATACAGGAGTAAGACAGGTCTATGTCGTGATTGTGCCAAAGCTGCGAATACAGTTATCAGGAAGTGCAAGATTTGTAAGACTGAAATTGAAGTCACAAAGAAAGCACTTGAAAATGCTAAGATAACTGGCATTGGTGTTGGCGTGTACTGTGGGAACATTTGTTCTGCTAAGGATATGAGACAAAAGAGAGGTTATTAATATGTTGGAAAAAGTTTGTAGGAAGTTATGCAAGTGCAATCTTGATGAACAATGTAAACCTTGTTACATTGTGTCTCACACACCACTAGATAAAGATAGGAAATTTACACATTCAGATAATTGTGAAAGATGTGAGGTGTGTTAAAGTGCTGCATAAGTTGGATGAATTAGAATCATGGAATCTATCTATTGGGTGGTGGGCAACGTTATGTGGTCTTACGCTCTTAGGTTATTCAGGTAATATTACCAAGAAACAGGAAGATACAACCTGTTTAGAATGTAAAAGATGTGAGGAATGTTAAATGGATTGTCATTGTATCTATTGCCACAAAACTATTAGATACTTTACAGGTTGGGGGTATATTAACAAACGTATAGTTGTAACCCATAGGTGTCCACAAATGACAATTGCATACGTCGATGAAGCTGTTTATAAAATTCTAACCTCTTGACAAATCACCCAAAACATGAGATAATACGTATACAAGGTTATTCAGCTAACAATTTTCTAGTAGTGAAAGGGGTTTAGTAATGGGAGATAGGTAAATCAGCAATCAGCAACTCACCAAACTTTAATCAGAGAGAGATTTGAAAGGATTATCATGACCACCACTAGCACTAAAGAAGAGCCAAAAGCAGAAGAGAAGAAAGTCGAAAAAGTCAAAATTACCATTGGTGGTAGAGAAATCGAAGTTGATGCAGACAACAAGCTGGTAGCACAGCTAAAGAACGTTGTCGAAACTCAGCGAGAAGATGAGTTCAAAGAGGCACGAGAGAAGATTGCTATAGAGTGTACTAAGGCAATCGACGAAAAGACAAAAGGTTTCGACGACCAGCTTGAAGGCATGGCCTTAGTCTTTAACTTCGATGATGGCAAGCCGCAAATGGTGCAGTTCAATCGGATTAAGGTTATGGACAGGGGGCCTCGGAAGCCAAAAGAATAAATTAAGCCTTCTAGCTTGTTTGTAAACCCTTAGT
>SDBT01012671.1_pt1 | contig 13544 bp, 7 predicted proteins | sample 2277101 | NCBI WGS metagenome assembly SDBT01 (sample SAMN10404973, study PRJNA504765) | marine sediment metagenome | isolation source: marine sediment core GS10_PC15, 103 cmbsf | place: Arctic Ocean: Southern Knipovich Ridge | collected 2010
AATATTCCAGAAACTGGTTTGTATAACGATGAAGCATGTTGGAATCTCCCTTGAATCATGCTTCATCATCAAACGCCTATCATTACAAGGCAAACTGCGCTAACTGCGGGGTTTGTTGGTTAGTTATGGAGAATTATGGATAGTTTATCCCAGAACGTCGTAACTATTTTACAGTACTTGCTGCCTGGCTTTTTAGCTGCCTGGGTATTCTATGGGCTTACATCTTATCCTAAGCCATCTCAATTCGAACGAATCATACAAGCGCTAATTTTCACATTGATTATTCAAGCAGCAGTTTTTGTTGAAAAAGCTATCGCTTTAAAATTTAGTGTATTCATCAATGTTGGCAACTGGAATGAGCATTCTGAAATTATTTGTTCGACTTTAAGTGCCATCTTTCTTGGTATATTATTTTCCTATTATGCAAATAATGATAAATTTCATAAAGTTTTCAGAAAAATTGGAATTTCAAGAGAAACATCTTTTCCCTCAGAGTGGTTTGGAACATTTCTGAAAAATGTTACATATATTGTGCTTCATCTAAAAGATGAAAGGCGTCTTTACGGCTGGCCTATTGAATGGCCATCTGCTCCTGATCGTGGACACTTTCTACTTGTGCAAGCTTCTTGGCTTGAAGATACAAAAGAGATTTCAATAAAAGGTGTTGAGTCAATTCTAATTGACGTTAATGATGTTCGTTGGGTAGAACTTATGGAAAAAACTTGGGAGGTTCAAAATGGGAAAGAAAGGTTCAAATCCGCCACCACCGAGACCGCCGGAGAGTCAAAGGGGAGTTAATGAAGGGGCCAATGTAAATGCCCCTCCACCTCAAAACGTGAAACCATCGCCGCCACCACCACCGCCACCACCGCGAAGAAGAGATAATGACTAACCTTGGCAGTGCAGTGGATAGTCAAGACCATACCGCTTAGAACAAATTGATAGTTGAACTTGTTGTTGCCTGTAAACGACTTGGTACCATATGCGCGGCGAACCCCACCTGTGCCGGCAAAGCTGCAATGTGGCTCTTGAGCCTTGTGGGAGGAATCAGCGGGATTGCATGGATGGAACTGGGCAGACGGGGCAGAATATACATAGAGTATTACGACGATTACGCAAAGCGATTGGAGGGTCAGTCCGGTCTGTTTGTTCCCGACGTTCCAAAGGGACTTGTAAAGGACTCCAGACCCGAAAAGGAGGTCTGGCCCTTCCAGTTCGAAGTCGACGGTCCATGGTTTGGCAAATCAAAACACATCCTTCGGTGGTTACCACTGGTGTTTACGGGCCTATATGCGTTGCTCGCTGTTATCATCTACTACGCATTACGGAATAGCCGAACATGTCGGTTCAGTTGACCAGGGACACAGCAGGCCTATTGAAAAATAATTCTATATAAACAGTCAGCTGCCTTTGGCTTCTCTGTCAAGTAGCCCTGGCAACTGACCTCTTCGTTATGTTTTTAAATACGTTGATAGGTGATGCATGAGCATTTTTCATACAGATTCTCCAATTTCAGGGACTAAGGAAAATCCTGATAGATTAAATCGAACAACCTTTGCTGAAAGAATTGGGGAGGCTCTTAAACTTAGAGCTGAATCAAGCCCATTGGTAGTTTCATTAGAAGGGCCTTGGGGTTATGGGAAAACATCGGTTATTAATCTTATAAACCAGTACTACGAATCATTAGAGCCAAGTGAAAGGCCAGTCATATTTTCTTTTAACCCGTGGATGGTTGGAAACGCCGAAAATCTTGTGCAGGAGTTTATTGTCCAGTTTGGTTCTGCAGTTGGTTTGAGCAGTAAAACGAAGAATACCCAAGAAGCGGCAAAGCAATTATTAGCGTATTCAAAAGTTTTTAACGTATTGAAATGGGTTCCAGGTGCTGAACCATGGGCAAGCGTTATTGAAAAAGTTTTAAATGGGGTTGGCTCGGCAACAGAGAAAATCGCAGATCTTAAAGACCTAAACATAAATCAAAAACGTGAGGCCGTTGTAGCCGCATTAAATAAAATAAAAAGGCCGATTGTTGTTTTTATTGACGACTTGGACAGACTTCCTCCAAATGAGGTCTTCCAGATGATACGAGCCGTAAAGGCAATTACAGATTTTCCCAGAACAACATTCTTATTAGCTTTTGAACGACATTACATCGAAAATTCACTAAAATTATATGGTATTGATGATTCGAGCTCATATTTAGACAAGATCATTCAAGTTCGTCTTCATTTGCCTTTGATTGCTGGAGATGATTTGCACTTATTAGCCGTTTCAGAATTACAAAGTTTAGCAGAGATAAACCTTACATCCTTTTTCGAGGGTGATAAGATCCGGTTAACTGAGATTTACCACCTCTCTGTAAAGCCGTTAATTAAAACGCCGAGAGAGTTAAAGCGAGTTTATAATCGCCTTCGTTTTATCGAGCCCTCGGTGAGACAAAATGTTTGTTTCTCAGATACATTTGCACTTGAAGTCCTGGCAATAAAAGCACCTCATGTTTATGAGCATCTCCGGACATGTCCTTGGGCGTATAATGCCCAAGAGCCGGAATATGAATTTAGTCTTGGTAAACCAGATGATATTCTAAAAAAGTATGAAGAAGAGCGAAAAAAAGTATTAGAAACAGTTCCAAAGGATGAACGCATTTATATCAAAGAACTAATAGAAAAGCTATTCCCACTATTGGACGCTGGTTTTTCTGGAGGCTCAAGAGATATGGACTATCACTATGCAAGAGGGCATATTGCATCACCAGATAGATTACGTTTTGCCCTCACCTTTGGATTACCTTCTGGTGAAATATCATCAAATTTGGTTTCTGAGTTTTTAAATGACGCAGATATTAGAGAAAAGTTCGCAAATGATCTTCTGGCTGGTGATAAAATAGAAAGATTTATTGAATTGTTGCTCAGAACTATAAAGCATAAGAAACCCTCCAAACCAGATCATTTCATATGGTGTATTGCTAAAATTGCTTCTTCAAGTTCGGTCAAAACTTTGCAGGAGAAACCAAGAGATATGTTTAAATCCGGACTTGTTCGGCAGCTTTGGTGGATTACAGAGTTTACATTAGAAAAGATGCCACCAGATGTTCGTTCAACAATTCTGCTCGAACTCTCCAAAATTCCTGAATTCATATCCTTATCAGCTTCTGGTTTAAATTTTTGTCTTCGACAACATGGATTTTATGATGAAAAAGATAAAGTTGAAAAAGGAGTGCGTTGGGTCAATGATTCGCAGTTAGAAATATTTAAAAAGCAATGGGTTGATTCAGTTGTTAAAATAATTACCGAAAATGCCTTTTTTGATGTTGGTGATCCAACACACGTTTTGTTTATGCTACGAAGCATCGAATCTGGAAATGCTAAAGATATTGTGGAACCACTGATGAAAAAAGATGATGATTTAGATAGCTTTGCCAAGGCAATAGGGCGGACTGGGCAGGACTCTAATAAGGGTGAGTTTTCAAAAGTAACAGAAGAAGTATTGGATTCCTTTGGAGGTGTAGGCAAAATACGTGAGCGTGTAAAAATACGTTTGACATCAGGTGTTGAAGATATTGCTCTAAATGCAATTTATAATAGTATTTTGACAGGTGAAGGTTACTATTTAATCGATAATTCCAAAACTCGTTAATATTAAAATAATTACGGGATCTTAAACATAACAACTGCATTCACTCAGATGTGAGTTTCGTTGCGCTCAACTCACACTGGCGATGCAGAGCGTTATGCAATATGAAAATTAAGACCATGAAAACGACGAATACAGATAGATTATTTCTTGTCAGTAGTGAGAGGTTAATGCAGTACGTAAACGAAGACGATTTTAAATGCAGAGATTCTTACATAGTTGAGGATGCTTACCACAAAGATTGGTTTTTTGAGTTCAATGGCTATACCTACTTCACTCCACCGACCGCATCTATCCAAAATGGAGAAATATTTTTCATCAATGGTCGACACAGGGCGATATTGCTGGCACGACATCTCGATCAATTTCCGTTTCTGATTGGAAACATAGATCAAGATCATTTTGGCGGAGAGCCTAAGGCATCGAGCCTTGAAGTGATGGATAGTATTAAAGCGGTTGATTTTGAAGAGCATTCTACATTTATCTTGCCAGACCTGAAGTCTGGTGACTTTGAACCTGCATAACAAGAAAATTAAGCGCGACTGCTTACAGTCGCCGCTTATTTAAAGTTATGTCAGATACTAAGACTATGGATATTTCAAAAAGTTCACGCCACTCCAAGTTGACCGGTAATTTCGGTGAAGCACTAATTCTATACTGGCTCTCGAAATATGGTTTTGAGTGTGCGCTTATTGATCATATAGGTATCGACCTGATCGCACGGAATCCGCATACAAACGAAATCATGGGAATATCTGTAAAAACTCGAAGTAGAATAAAAGGAAAAGAAAGCACTTACGTCCGAATCCCAAACAACAATTTCGCAAAGGCAAAATCAGCGTGCAAATCGTTTGGTTGTATTCCTTATTTTGCTATAGTGATCGACGCTGTTGAAATCATAAAGACATTCTTACTACCAATGGATCATTTTTTAAAAATTGCTCCTATGAAGAAGAAGGATGCATTTTTTAAACTGACGCAAGCATCGATTAATCAATATTGCTCAGATCCAAAAATAAAGATATTTGAACTTGCCGCGCGAACAGTGAGTTGGTGGTGATAATGCTTAGGACATAACTTTTCAGTTCAGAGGGACAGCCAGAGCCGAACCGGTTTTTAATATTGGGGAGATTTGAAAATTAATACTTATAGCAAGTTATAGCTTGGCCCTGACTTTTGTGTTACGGAGTCGGGGAGACCGGAGGAATTTCACCTCCAGTCCCCCACAGAACAGTACGTGAACCTCTCGATTCATCCGGCTCCTATCGACCAGCCGATTGTCTTACCAGTTGCCAGTGCGCAAACAGGTAAGACACGGCTTTGCTTTACTCAATGGCTCCTCCCAATAATTGGTTGACCACTTCCTAAAGCCAGTCGATGCAACTCCTTCTCTCCATCTCCATTACAGAGACTTCATTGCTACTACGGGTTGCTCCGCCCCTGTGACCTGCTTTGGGACTCTCGCCTTTGTGGGACCTCCGCTACTCCTTCTCGAACCCCTGGCTCGTGAAGTTCAGCGTCCGGCTGTTCTCGGTGACAACCCGAACAACGTGATCCGGAGCGCCAGAAGGAATCTCGGCCTCCACTTCAAGTGTAACAGTTACCTTCGCGCCGACCAGACCGGAGAGATGCGCGATCACCTCGTCAGCAATCCGGCTGACGTCGCGCCCGACGCGGGTAGTATCAAGGGTTACCGTGCCATGGAAGCGCTTGGGCTGCGTCGATGTGGGCACCGGTTCAGAGGTTATAGTTCCTGGCTCTGGTTCCCCAATACCCCCTCCACCCTCAGCAGTTCCCGTTGGCGGCACACCGGCAGGCGGTTGGGCTCTCTCGGTCTCCAGTTGCTTGTGTGCAACTTCCGGTTTGACGATTAATCCCGGTGTGTCCGTGTCCAATGATACGATTCGCCCAACGCGCAAGCCGCGATAACGGCTTTCATTTTCGTCAAAGCTATCAGCGAATCCGAAGGCATCCTGTACCCATGTCAGCAATGCAAGCCCTTCACCGATCGCACCGAGCAGCACTGATGAATCCTTAAATCGAGGTAGGTAGAGGTAGCGTGCGAAGTCTTCTACGAGCTGGGCTACGGCTACATGATCCCCGCGCCAGAGCGGAACTCGGTCCAGCTCCATCCGCAACCGCGTGGCAGCAAAGCTGGTCATCAGCAATTCGTCGTTTTTCAGCTTCTTGCTCGCCCGCACAGCCAGCGCATCCTGCCCCGAGAGCCTCATAGCCTGCCACTCGATCGCTGCCTGCGGGGTCGTCTGAACGGGGACCAACAGCCATTGGTACGTCTCCGGTAATCGCGCCGTCACGGCGCCGTCGGCTGCGGTTTTCTGGGTTTCGGCTTGCTTTACCTGTTGCGGGTCGAGATTGAGTGTCTCCTTCTCTGTCAGGATCGACTCCCAGGCCAGATATTTACGGATCGCCTCGTCGAGATCCTGCAACCGCGTTTTGTCTGCCGCAAGGAAGACAAGTGTGTTGCGGTATAGTCGAGGCGTGTTGCCACGCGACTCGATAATGGCCTTTGCGGCAATCCCAGCTGCACTTTCCGGCTCTCTACTGTACGGGTGTTCGACCCCCAGCACAACCAGTCTTGCGTCGAGATCATCCGGCACGTCGTGCCCCGAGTGTGGCATGGGGTGGATGCGGCTAAAATCGCCAGTCTGGCGCAGATTCTCGCGTAACCGTTGGTTTAGTTCAACCACAACCTTGTCAGGATCGCGTTTTAATTGCTCTGCGCGGTCCTCGGCGAGCTTAGTAACGGTCGGTTGAGTCGAGTACCAATATCGGGGGCCGTCCTGGTAGAGGTAGGTAGCCGCACCGGCTAACCGTCGTAGCGCATCGCCGAACACCGCCGGTGATTCGCCCGGCATCACACATCCGAGCTTGATTTGCCGATCTTCGAGACCGCGATGGGCTGCCGTGGCGGTGGGTGCCGAGCCCAGATAGATGGCACGTGCCACGCGACGACATGCTGCTAATTTTCCGAGGTTCGGCACCTCGCCATCCAGCCGAAGTGGCAAGGAATTTGGGCCATCCACGTCCTTTTCGATCACGGGTACCCAGTTGTCTGATAGGTAGCGCGTCAATTCGAACTGAACACGCGAATCGTCAATCGAAATGTTCGCTGGCAGGATGAGCGGGTTCTTGTCACCCTTCTCCCACAGGCTGTGGATCACCCCCGCCATCAACCGCAGCACGCCTCGGGTACGCTGGAATTTCACCAGCGTTGACCAATCAGTGTAGAGCCGGTCAAAAATCTCGGGGTGGATCGGGTAAGCTGCCTTGATGCGCTTTTCATAATCGGCATCGCGGCACTCGGGGGGGAACTCTGCCTGTTGCGTCCGGTAGAAGTCCGCGAAGGCTCGTGCCACCACATCGCGACTCTTGAAATGTGCCGGATCGGTCATTGGCTCGAACAATCGTCGCCGCACGATTTCAAAGCCTTCCTCCGCGCTTGCGGGTCGCCATGAGGACTCCAGACGTCCCACCACGTTTCGGAGCCGGTCGAGTGCTTCGCGACCGCGCTGGCCCCCTACTTCTACGTTATCCGCCTGCGCGTGAGGCGAACCCATCGTGTCCGAGGCTGGGAGACTGATCACCAGAAGACAGTTTCCGGCGAGTTTTGCCGATTCCGTCAACACCTGGGCGAATGTGAATTGGGTTTCGAACCCGCCAGCCGGCAAATCACTTTGATCGTGGAGCTGGCGTGCGTATGCCACCCATTCATCGATCAGGATCAGGCAAGGCCCATATTCCGTGAACAGTTCACGCAACACGTCCCCCGGGCTGGTTGCTTTCTCGTCATCGGCCTGAATACGGGCAAAAGCCTTCTTGCCGCCGAGCTGCCAAGCCAGTTCCCCCCACAGTGTTCGCACTACGGTGCCGTCAGGTTTGGTGGAGGGGTTACCGGGCGAGATTTTATTGCCCACCAACACCACGCGGCGGGCGGGCGGCACCTTCGATGCCCCAGCCTCCTGCATGACCGCATTGACGTCTGCTAACTCCGTGGGCTCGATGCCAGAAAACAAGTGATAGAGCGCCAACATGGAGTGTGTTTTACCACCGCCGAAATTGGTCTGGAGCTGCACCACCGGGTCGCCGCCTTGTCCGGCGAGACGATGAACCGCACCGACAAGCATCCCTTTCAGACTTTCGGTGAGATAGGTGCGGCGGAAAAACTCGACCGGGTCCCGATACTCGTCCGTTCCTTCTCCCAGATGCACCTGCCATAAGTCGGCGGCAAACTCGGCGTGTTGGTAGCGACCGCTGGCAACATCCCTGTGTGGTGTCACCACCTCCCGCCAGGGCTTGAGATGATCCGCCACCGTGCTTTCGATGGCCGTACCGGCAGTCTTTCGCTTCTCTCCTCGTACCTGCTCGTCAAAACGCAGGCGCAAGAGTTCCATCTTCATTTTCTCTATTGCATCAGCTTGCGGAGCTGAGACGGCGGTCAGGAGCCGTGCTGCCGAGTCGAGTGCGCGATAGGTGTCGTCGCCGGAGAAGGTTTCCTGGTGTGCCCATTTGTTGCGGTGTTCGCGCAATTCGCTGACCAGGCTCCGTTCGGTGTGCCCGAGGGTCAGGCGAAAAACATTGTTCCATGATTCCCACATGAGCCTCAGCAGGACGCCCGCATCCCATTGCTCTATTGGTTTGTTCGCGTTCAGGCGGTCATCGCCTATAAATCGGATAGCCTCGGTCTCGGCACGATCTTTGTTTACGTTTGTGAATTCGCGCTGGGCGAAGGGTCCGAGCCCGCTTTTTAGAAGCTCCAGCGCCTTGCCGACGCGTTCATAGTTTGTGATGGCCATGGGTTACTCCTGTCCAGGTAAAGGTATATCTTGATGTGGTTTAGGCTTATCAGTCTCTCTGGCAAGACGGCATATTTCCGGCCAGCTTTGCACCAGGCTGTTGTAGGAAAGTGCCTCTGCCACGCGCTTCTTGCGTTCGCACAGGGTATATAGCCCGTAGGCCAGATCGCGGGCGGTCTCGGCTTTTGATCCCAGCTTGGCGACGAGTGCGGCTGCGGCACCTTCACCGCCAGATTCGAGCGCACGGATGAGTTGATGTACTCCTTCCCATGCTGTCAGACGTTTGTCCGTCTCCGGGTCCCAATTGGTGGGTAGCTCATCGGGACTAAGCAGACGTACATTGCCTCCCTTGGATGCCAGGATGCCCGCTTCCACCATGCCGTCGACACTGGTGTTCTTGGCCTTGGAGAGGGTCTCAGCCACGCCATACTCGTCTTCGGCGAATCCCGACTGCTCGAACCACGCCAGCGCCCACCGACTATCGGCGTCGAAGTCGCCCTCCTGCTCAACCAGTGCCTCGTCAAGCGTCTGGTTAATTAGCATCAGCGCCTCACGCACAGAAAGCGGTTTTCCCTCGGCGTCGAGTACCTTGGCGTATCGTGTGTAGACCGCCATTCCCGGGCCGATGGATGCTTGCGCCAGATCCACCGGGGCGATATTACCGCGCTGGAGGTGCTTAAGGGCCTCGGGCAATTCGGCCTTGAGCGCGGTGATGAACTCACGACGCGTGGCAGTGGGCGAATCGGCGGCACGTGGGCGGCAGACGAGAATGATGCTGGAGGCGAGAGAGTTGCGCCCTACCAATCGAAGACCCCCTGATTGTTCGGTTCGCATCGGCCAAGTTCCAAGCACTTCCCATCCTTGTCGCACGAGACCATCGAGAAAAACTTCCCAGCCAGTCGATGCGACAAGCCCATCTTTCCGTCCAAGTTCTGCCTGTTTGAACGCGTAATAAATCGTTATGGGGAATGCAGGATGAGAATAGCTGCGCAACTCATGCGCAAATCTTGCGAAACGCTCCTCAAAGAATCGTGCTGCCGAATTCTTACCCCCATGTCGCCCCGGCTCAGCAATCAGCTCCGCATCCTTGGGAGTCAGAATGGTTGCGAACAGCTCGGGATAAACGGACCGCAGCGCGAGCTTGAGCCAGATGTAGAAATAGTCGGATAGAGCGGCGTAACCGATATTGTCATAGTATGGTGGATCAGTTGAGACGACGACCTGCTGCAACGTATTCGAGGCTGTTGCGTCTGCCTGCCAGCAACGTCCAGCAATTCCTGTCGGTAAGGCGTCGAGCACCTTGCCAGCCCCTTTTACCATGCCGTAGAAGTTTCCCGAGAAATCGGCGAAAGGGTTTGTCTCGGGGTAACTCCACCTCATCTGAAGTGTAGGTAGCCCGAAGGTTTTCTGAATTGATGGGCCACGATTATCCCAGTACGTCATCGTAGAGCCGTAGTCGGCGTACCGGCCCATTGCCAGCGATAGGTAGGTCTGAATCGCTTCAGAGTATGCTTGTGAAGAGCCGGGCTGCATAGCAATGATCAGACCTATCTCACTGATCAACTGAACTATCGTGCGCAGCATGAGCTTTTGGCGCCGGTTAAACAGAGCCGAATACTCATCAATCCCATATAGTTGAACGCGGATACCCAAGGCTTTCTCCGGAATGTTGCCATCAGGCCCTTCTTCGACTATAATAGCATCAAGCGCCTTCTCGTGGATATCACTCGGCGTTAAGTAGACCTTTTTACTATCCTTTTCTGCGATGATCGCCAACAAACGCTGGTTCATTCTTCCAGCCCGTGCCTCGCTGCGAATGTAATCGAACGGCATTGGCGCGCCAGACATCAGACAGATGCCTCCATTGCGATCAATCGTACCTTTAACTCTTGGGGTGCCACCAGGACGCACTACGAAGTCATAACCACTATCGTCGGACCGAATCATGGGATCAATCCACGCCTCCTTGCCTTTCTTCCCACACAGGCTGAAAGAACCGACGAGCGGTACGTCCAAATGCGCAAAGGCCGGATTCGGGCTCTTAACCGTACGCGCCCAGAGCCATGCGATCACAGTGAGTTTCTTACCTACGTATTTCTTCAGATCGGGCCGCACCGATGCCATCTCCGCCGTAACCTCGACCTTTAGGTAGAGGTGACCAATGCGCTTCTCGGCTTCGTCACGCATCCACTTTCCGTAATAGCGCACGTCCTCGGCCAAACCCTGCGCACCTTGCCAAGTCTCCTGGAAAAGCGATTTCTCCTTCCGCGACTCCGGGTTTACAGGCGGACGACCGGCGAACTTTGGGGGAATCTCGATCATTGCTTTGTTGATCAGCACTGCCACCGGATTCAGATCGCTGGCGTAGCTTTCCAAACCCAGCCGCTGTGCTTCCAGCGGCAGTGCCCCACCACCGGCGAACGGATCGTGAAAAGCGGGTAGCTTGTGGCGGTCGAAAAGTTCCTTTGCCCTCGGATGGTCAGCATTCTCGGCACAGGTATAGCGCCAGCTTTGCCAGATTTCATCCCGCGCCTGCTGTAGGACCTTCTCGTTGGTGGTGTTCTCCCATAGCACTAAGTCTTCGATAATGCGGAACAGCCGCTGGCGCTCCTTCTCTTGGGCCTTCTCAGTCGGAAATAGATCCGGATGCGCTGATGGATCGTCCACCATCTGGGCGAATATCACGGCCCGTGCGGCAGCCAAGGGACGACGTGCCCACCATAGATGCAGCGTGCTCGGATGTCCGTGGCGGATAGACTTTTCCCGTGCGCTGGCTTTGTTGATGGCGTCGAGCGGCAGGGCGACCTCGATGAGTTTTTTCTTGTGATTCATATTATTCCCATTTCTTTCAGTTGGTTCATGTTGGTTGTTCCGCCCGGTCCAGCAGCTCGGCAAAGTTGTAATTGACGCTCGTTACACCGAAGTCCGGCTCACGCTGAAAGGGCTGGCGCACGTAATGGACACGGTGTGAGTCGTCATCAAGGAACTCCACGATCGCGAGGATGAAATCATCTGGCTTGTTGAGCGAATAAAGGATTTCATTACGGGTTACCGTAATCGTCGCTGCACCCGTAACGCGTCCTTTCACTTCGATGAAGCGCAGTTTACCGGTGCCGGGAACGCGGCTTTCGATGTCGTAACCGAGCTTATCGAACTCACGATCGGTCGGCTCGAAGCCGAGGTCGCGTTCGATTTCCATAACGATCGCACGGGCTTTCGCTGCGCTGATTTGAGTGTCGATAGGCGTTGTCGGGGCCGCCACGGGTCCCTCCATCATTGCCGTTAGCAGACCCATTGGTACCACCATAAAACCACCGAGAACCACCGGCGGCAGGGGTGAGATCTGGGCTTCGAGTTTCAGTTCTTCCAGCCGCTTTTGCAATCGTCCCTGCAGAATATCAGCGCGTTTGCGGGCCTCACCCGAATTGAGCCTGGCGTTGGGCTTCCCAGCCTGTTCCTGGAGCTTAAGTTGTTCCGCCCGGTGATCCCAGTAAGTTATTTCTTTGGTAAGCCGGTCCTTTACCGCCGCTTCTGTCTTGGCGATAAGTGCGAGCTTGCCGTCTCGCACCTCACCCAGGTGCTCAGGCACAATATGAGCCACGGCGTGGCCTTGCGCCTTCTGCTCCAACTCGCGGGTAATCCACGCACACTCTGGCCGGTCAAGAATCGCCTCCAGGTTTGGTTCGTTTTCGGCCAGGGGTCTATAGTCGAGATAGGGTGCGTAATGCACGTGGTGGGTGGCACCATTCGCGTCGATACTCAGGTAAAGCATCCGTTTGGATATGATGCGGCGTTCTGCTGATCGCGTTAAACCCGCATCCTGAACCGCATGTTCGAGGTAGAACATAATATGCGGCCGGGTGCCAGTGTCGCGTTCGTCCACCAGCACAGCGCCGCGTTTCAAAAGATCGCGGTTGCGCTCAAGGGTGATGTCGATGACCGAGTCGAGCAGTGGATGCCCCGGGCAGACAAATGCAGCCAGTGGCTGACCGGGCTGTGCTACCAGTGATTTTTCGAAGGCGATGCGCTCGTAACGCGGCAGCACCGGTTCTCCGATGCCGATCAGTCGATCCCGGTTGCGCACCAGAGCCGGAACGTGGCTGATCACGTAGCGGCGTGACTCGCGCTGCCTGGCTGATCCCCCAAGGTAGCGGAAGGCTTCGAGGAAAAACGACTCAATATAGTGTGGTTGAAGACGGCGGGCTTCGGCGCGTTCCATATCTTCGCGGATGCGGTGGACGAGGCTCGCGTCCATGGCGTCATGTGCAAGTGCATGTTCTTCGAGCAGGTCTTGAAGCTGGCTGCGGTCCAGTGCGTGATCCAACACCGTCGTCAGGCGGGCTTGCACCTCGGGTTGATCGCCATAACGAATCGCCTGGATCATAAGGTCCCGCAACGGTTTGCCTTCGAACTGGAGCTTGCCGAGCACATCAAACACCTGGCCGCCGAGGGACTGACGGGCCTGCTCCAGCTTCTCCAACAACCTAAGATAAACGTCCCCTTCGCGGGTCTCTTCAGCCACCAGGTTCCAGAGGTGGCACACTTCGGTTTGACCTATGCGGTGGATGCGGCCGAAGCGCTGTTCGAGTCGGTTGGGGTTCCACGGAAGGTCATAGTTGACCATCAGGTGTGCGCGTTGGAGGTTGATGCCTTCGCCCGCAGCATCCGTAGCTAGCAGTATCTGGACCGTGGGGTCGTGCATGAACGACTCCTGCGCCTTCATGCGATCTTCGCGACCCTTGCTACCGTGAATAGTGACTACAGCCTCCTTACGGCCCAGCAGCGTGGTGATGCGGGTCTCAAGGTAATTCAGCGTATCCCGGTGCTCGGTAAACAGAACGAGCTTCTGGTGTGTCGAGGGTGTGGGACGAGGGATCTCTCGGGTGCCATATGGGGTGTCCGGTTCGGCCACTCGGCCAGCGATTGCGGCGGTGCTGAAGAGCTCATTCAAAAGGCTTGCCAGTTCGCGCCATTTAGTATCCGCACCGCTGCGACGGACCCCGAGGGCGAGCGATTCCAGCCTCTTAAGGGTTTCGATCTCAGCTTTCAACTCAACGATGGAACGTGCCGCAGTTGCCCGATCGAGGATCTCATCCTCGG
>SDBT01012672.1_pt1 | contig 13544 bp, 9 predicted proteins | sample 2277101 | NCBI WGS metagenome assembly SDBT01 (sample SAMN10404973, study PRJNA504765) | marine sediment metagenome | isolation source: marine sediment core GS10_PC15, 103 cmbsf | place: Arctic Ocean: Southern Knipovich Ridge | collected 2010
TCTAGTAGTCAGACACACTAGATTTTTATGAATAGGCAATTAGTAGAACGAGGCTGCCAGCCCGTTGGTAAACAAGCCAGCGGCATGTTCTACGAATATATCCATAATATTCACTGTGTCTGAGCACTAGTGGTCAACAAAGCAGGTTCTAATGGTATGGTTATTAGCAGATACAAGGAGGCGAGAATGTCCAAAAAAGGAGACAAAGAGAATGTTTGAACGCGATTTGGAAGGCTAATCTTTACTGAAAGGAAGATGTGCCATGAAACGTAAAACGTTTATCGTTGCGCTTTTGTGTCTCGTATGTTTGATGATGGGTGCCTGTGGATCTCAGGAAGATAAGATAGAATCACTCATCAGGCAGCTTGGGGATGAAATGGTATCCCCCAAAGCTATTAAAGCTCGTTTCAAAGCTATTGAAGCGTTGGGGCAGATTGGCGAACCTGCTATTCCCGCATTAACAAAAGCACTAAGCGATGAGAATGAGCTTACCCGTCGCGGTGTTCCTTTGGCGTTGGGTAGGATTGGCAGACCTGCTGTGCCTGCACTGATAGAGGCATTGAAGAATAAAGATGTTGGAGTTCGTATGAATGCCGCTTGGGCATTGGGTGAGATTGGTGACTCTATAGCTGTCCCTGCGTTGATAAAAGCATTGGGCAATGAGAAAGAGGGGGTCCTTCTCAATGCTGCTTCTGCATTGAAGCAGATAGGCACCCCTGAAGCGATGAAGGCCGTGGACGAGTTAGTAGAATCACTCATCAAGAAGCTTGGCGATGAATCTGCGGTTGTTCGTCTCGATGCTGTTAATGTATTGTGTAGTGTTGGCGAACCTGCTAAAGCCGCTGTTCCTGCGTTGATAGAGGCATTGGGGGACGAAAATGGGCTTGTTCGCATGAGTGCTCCTTCTGCACTGGCTAGGATTGGCGGCTCTGCTGCTGTTCCTGCGTTGATAGAGGCTTTGAGCGATACGGATGCGGTTGTTCGTGGTAATGCTGCTCTTGCGTTGGGTAATGTTGGTGAACCTGCTAAAGCCGCTGTTCCTGCATTGATAGAGGCTTTGCGGGATGAGGAAAGTTTTACTCGTGGCGGAGCTGCTTATGCGTTAAAACGGATAGGCACCTCTGAAGCGATGAAAGCCGTAGATGAGTTGATAGAATCACTCATCAAGAAGCTTGGTGATGAATCTGTGGCTGTTCGCCTCAATGCTGTTGATGCATTGGGTGAGGTTGGCTCTGCTGCTGAGGCGGCTGTTCCTGCCTTGATAAAGGCGTTGAACGATAAGGACGATGGTGTTCGTGAAGCTGCTGCTTTAGCCTTGGGTGAGATCCGCTTTGCCGCTAAGTCGGCTGTCCCTGCCTTGACTAAAATATTGAGCGATGGGAATATGGGTGTTCGTGTCAATGCTGCTGATGCATTGGGTAAGATTGATAGATCCAAGGTGAAGATGGTTATTCCTGTATTGGTAAAGGCGTTGAGTGATGAGGATGAGGATGTTCGTTGGCGTGCTGTTGATGCATTGGCTCGAATTGGTAAGCCTGCCAAAGCTGCGGTACCTGCTTTGATTGAGGCATTGAGGGATAAGAATAGTAAGGTTCGTAGCCGTGCTGCTTATGCGTTGAATCGGATCGGTGAACCTGCTGCTGCCCCTGCGTTGATTAAGGCACTGAGTGATGAGGATGAGTGGGTTCGTGGCGGAGCTGCTGATGCGTTGGGTAACATTGGTGGGCCCGCTGCTGTCCCCGCGTTGACAAAGGCATTGGGCGATGAGAATTTCTACGTTCGTATTCGGACTGTTTATGCGTTGGGTAATATTGGTGAACCTGCTGCTGTCCCTGCGCTGATAGGCGCATTGGGCAACGAGCATGAGGCTGTTCATCGCTTTGCTGTTTCTGCGTTGAAAAAGATAGGCACACTTGAAACGATCAAGGCAGTGGAAGAATTCGAGACGAATAAAAATAAAGAGTAGAGGAAGATCAGGTCGTGTTACCGGCTATCGAGGTACCTGAGATAACACTGCAATACACACGTGAATTGACCGCCTGTGATCTGCAATATCCCTTGCGGATCAGCATACTTGAATGGGATGTGGACAAAATGAGCAAATGGAATTTAGTCATTGGATATATGCTGGCATTGACATTGATGGTGATTGGTGGTGTCTGTCTAGCGGAGGATCTGGTTATGTGGGATTTTGAGTCCGGGGAAGTCACCTGGCGGCCGCGGGCTGATACAATATCCGTTGCGCGAATTGATGGTGTGGGAGCAGCGGAGGACAGCAAAGCAAGCCTGTGGATTCGAGGTACTATCGGGATTGGCTGGAATTACGCTATATCAGATACGCATCCGATGGCTGCGGGACAATTGTACCGTCTGTCGGCGTGGTTACGCGTCAATAAGATTGGCACAACAACGCCCATGCCTTACCTCAAGTGCGAATTTTTATCAGAAGAACCGGGAAGTTCCTTCGGTCGGGCCGATACTGAGAGGTACGATAGCTCCAAAATGGGCGAGTGGCAGCATCTGGTAGGTGAGTTCCGCGCGCCCGAAGGAACGGAACAGTGTTGGCTAGCTCTGGAAAAAGGAGGCAGTGGCAGCATGGAAATAGACGCTAATCTGGATAATGTGAAGATCGAGCGGATAGATCAATTGAGCATATTTGGCAAGTATCGACTGCAACCTATCCCCAAATCTCTTGACGAGGTCAGGGGAGTTCACCCGCGGATATATCTTGATCGCGAGCGCATAGCGCGTTTGAGAGATACCATAAATACTACACACGCGTCGCTATGGGTTGAAATAAAGGAGCAAGCGGATCGCGCTGTGGTACGCAAGCCGCCGAAGTACATTGAAGATGATAAATGGAGCGGAAATGAGCAATTGTGGCAGCGGGGCGTTGGGAATACAATGCCTGTGCTGGCGATGGCTTACGTCCTGACTGGCGATCAGCAATATCTGGACAGCGCGCGCGAATGGGCGCTGGCATCATGCAGCTACAAGACCTGGGGATTGGACAGGATAGACGGCATGGATCTGGCCGCAGGTCATCAGCTTTTTGGGATGGGGATTGTGTATGACTGGTGCTACGAGGGTCTGGGCGAGGAAGCGCGAAAAACTATTCGAGAGACGCTTAAGAAGCGAACATCCGCCATGTTCGAGGCGGCAGCAACGGAAAAAGCTTGGTGGCGCAGGTCGTACCTCCAGAATCATCTATGGGTCAACATCTGCGGGATGTCAGTTGTGGGGTTCGCGCTGTTTGATGAGATAGAGGATGCCAGCCAATGGATCGGTTTGCCGCTGGACAAGTTTCAGAAGACTATGGCGGCGCTGGGGCATGATGGCGCAAGTCACGAAGGCGTGGGATACTGGGGCTATGGAGTTGAGTATATGCTCAAGTTCATGTATCTGGCTCGTGAGCTTCTGGACGTGAATATGTATGACCACGACTGGTGGCGCAATACAGCTAAGTACCGGCAGTATCTTGCGCTTCCACGGAATATCTGGACGCGCAGAAATAACGTCGTTGATATTGCCGACTGCCCGCGCTCCAACTGGTACGGCCCGGATTATCTGCTGCGCGGCTTGGCTGGCGAATATCAGGATGGTCATGCACAATGGCTGGCTCAGGAAATTGACGACTCAAATGTAGATTCCGCTGAAGCGCGATGGCTCAACCTGGTCTGGTTCGATGCTGATCTGGAGGCAGTATCGCCCGATGATCTGCCGACGCTGCACCATTTCGATGATATGGACATCGTATCCGCCCGTTCGGACTGGTCTGGCGATGAATCTCTGGTGGTATTCAAATGCGGCCCATATATCGGCCACGAGGCGGTGCAGGAATTCTCTTATGACCCTGGCGGCGGCCACGTCCATCCTGATGCAAACCATTTCGTGTTATTCGCCGGCGGGGAGTGGCTCATCCGTGACGATGGATATAGGGCGAAGTGGACTGGACAGCATAATACGCTGCTCATAGATGGCAAAGGGCAACTGGGCGAAGGGAATATGTGGTTCAGTGGCACAGAACAACTGAGGCTGAAGGCGCGGCCGCGGGTGATCCGCTCAGTATCCAGTCAGGAAATGGATCACATAGCCGGGGATGCAACCGAAGCCTACCCGCGTGATATTGGGCTGCGGCACTATATTCGACATCTGATCTTCCTGAAGCCGGATGTTTTAATCGTGATCGATGACATCGAGTTGGATGAGGCGAGGGAACTGGAATTGCGCTTCCATCCAGAGCAGGATAAAGCGCAAGAAGATGGTAACACATTCCGAATCAAAGGGGAAAATACCCTGATGCGAATAGAGCCATTGACGGACGCGAGTATCAGCATCAGCGCGGAGGATGTTCCCGGAGAGGGAAGAGATGGTGAGGCAGACTGGGGAATGTTCACTATACGAATGAACACCCGAAGTTCCCACTGGCGGAACGCGGTGGCTTTATCCTGGGCGACAGAGGACCGTCCTGTGAATATAACTCTCCAAAAGGCTCAGAACATCTGGACATTTACTGCCGACCGTCGGACCGTCGAATTCGATTGGCTCGCTGGAACGGCAAGAACGGTACGTTAGTAAATATGATATTTCTTATTTTGCACATCGTATTCATGAGTTCATTTGCTCTGCAAATAAAGCACCATCAGGCGTCAGGGCGCGATCTGTTTGTAATAGGAGCGATAAACTATATTGTTGCGGCGGTCGTAGCCGGTATCTGGGTGGGCTACAAAGGCAATGTTGGGCTTAGCAATTCCACCTGGATCATAGGAATTCCGTGTGGCATTGCCTATTTCGTCTCCTTTTACTTTCTAGCAAAAGCCGTGAAGAGCAGCGGGATCTCCGTCGCCTGGTCCATTGTGCAGTTGTCCGTGCTTGTTCCTATTCTCTTCTCCATCTTCTACTGGAAAGAGCAGCCAGGTATTTACCAAATCGTGGGTATAGTGTCAGTATGCGTGTCATTACCGTTGTTGAGTATCAGGTCTGACAAAGGAGGCAGTCGTAAGATAATCGCTTGCGTAAGCCCCATGATCATCGCGTTGTTTCTTGTTACCGGAGGAATAGGTTTGGCGGCCAAAGCATTTAGTGAAATCAGCCCAACCGAACAGCGACAGGTGTATCTTCTATTCCTCTTCGGCACTACTGCAATAGTATCTACTTCCTTTGTGGTTGTCAGGAAACTTCCATTAGTATCTACAGACATCCCTTTTGGTATCATACTTGGGGTGTGCAACCTCCTGGCAGGTCATTTCCTGCTGTTATCCCTCACGAGGTTGCCGGGTATGTTAGTGTTCCCCGTCGCCGGATCAATGGGCATTGTCCTGACGTCATTGGCAGGAGTGGGCATCTGGCGTGAAAAACTGCGGAAACTTACTGTCTTAGGCATAATCACGGCAGTGATAGCGGTTGTGCTCATCAACATCAAATGATGATCCATACCGATAGACGGGAGATATAATACCACTTCCATTTTATTACTGTGCATTGCTGGTGAATTCACCCCGCTTGATCACCCCCATCCTAACCTTCCCCCGTCAAGGGTGAAGGGATTCTGGCCTCGATGGAAGTATCCATCTGTTATTAAGAAAATAGTGTTCGGGAGAATCGCTGGTTCCTTCCACCTTGACGGGGGAAGGTTAGGATGGGGGTGATCAAGGAAATCGTTGTTGAGCATAAGAAGCAATACACAATAATATTATAGAATTGATATAAGAGGAGGAACTGAAGTTGAGAACCATGTCCACAGGAAAAATAATCACTCGTTTGCATCTATTGGAGTTTGTTATGCTGACTAGTTTCGGCGTTCTGGCGCTCTTTTTAGGCTCTGCGTTTGCGGTTGAGTATCAGGTCGGGCCGGAGAAAGATTATACAGCAATCAGCGATGTGCCGTGGGAATCTCTCAATCCGGGCGACACAGTGCTCATTCACTGGCGCTCAGATCCCTATCGCGAAAAATGGGTCATCTGCCGCCGCGGAACGGAGAGCGATCCTATAACCGTGAGCGGCGTACCGGGACCCAATGGAGAACTTCCCGTTATAGACGGCCGGGATGCGATTACGCGTACAGCCCTTTCCTACTGGAACGGACCACGCTCTGTCATCAAAATTGGTGGCGCTAATACTCCGCCAGATACCATGCCTGCTTACATCGTTGTTGAGAATCTGGATATACGAAGTGCGAGAACTCCCTACTCCTTCACTGATCATGACGGTGTCGTCCAGAGCTACAGGAGCAACGCAGCCTCGATATATATTGAGAAGGGACAGCATATCACCATCAACAACTGCATTATCCGCGACAGCGGGAACGGTCTGTTTATTTCTCACGAGACTTCGGAATCGCTTATTCAGGGATGCTGGGTCTACGATAACGGCATTGAGGGAAGCATCTATCACCATAACAGCTATACATCCGCCGTCGGGCTTACCTTCCAGTATAACCGTTATGGCCCGCTACGCGCAGGCTGTAAAGGAAATAATCTCAAGGATCGCTCGGCAGGGCTTGTGGTCCGCTACAATTGGATAGAAAGTGGGAATCGTCAACTGGATCTGGTAGATTCTTCCAGAATGCAGGACAACCCTCGATACCGTGAGACTTTTGTATACGGAAATATCCTTATTGAACCCGAAGGCGCTGGCAACAGCCAGATCGTGCATTACGGAGGCGACAGTAGAAATACCCAGGGCTACAGGAAAGGGGTTCTCTACTTCTATAACAACACCGTCATATCAACCAGGACTGGAAACACCACGCTATTTCGTCTCTCAACCAACGATGAACGTGCCGACTGCCGGAACAACATCGTCTATGTAACAGCCAGCGGAGATAGGCTGGCCATGCTGGCATCGGCAGGTGCGCTGAGCCTCAGGCACAACTGGCTCAAACCGGGATGGGGACACAGCCACGGCGATCTAACCGGAACAATAGACGAAGATGGCGCCACGTTGGTGGGAGCAAGTCCCGGATTTGTGGATGAAAGCACCCAGAACTACCATCTTAATTCGATTTCCGAATGTGTTGATATGGGGGCGGCCCTTCACCCAACCGCGCTTCCCGATCATGACGTCCGGTATCATTATGTCAAGCATCGAGCCAGCGAAATTCGCCCTCGCACGGGTAAACTTGATATGGGTGCGTTTGAGTTCACTGATGAATAATACCAATTCTATAATATTATTGTGCATTGCTTCTTATGCTCAACAACAGTTTCCTTGATCACCCCCATCCTAACCTTCCCCCATCAAGGGTGAAGGGATTTTGGCCTCGATGGAAGTATCCATCTATCATTAAGGAAATAGTGTTCGGGAGAATCGCTGGTTCCTTCCACCTTGACGGGGGAAGGTTAGGATGGGGGTGATCAAGCGGGGTGAATTCACCAGCAATGCACAGTAATAAAATGGAAATGGTATAAGTACAGAGAGGAGTACCTGTAGAGATGAAGATAGGGTGTATGATATGGCGAATCGGGCATATACTCGATTTCTACGAACAGATAGAATGGATAAAGGCGCATACTTTCCAGGAGGTATCATTCTGGACGATTCCCGGCAATCCGGGGACATGGCAGGGATTTGATGCAGAGCGCGCAACGCAGGGCGATATAGCGAAATTGAGGACGGCACTCACCGGGTTATCTGAGATCGATCTCCACGCCGGCCTCCCGCTGGATTCAACGGACGCGGACACACGAAAAATGACCCTTCAGAGATTAACCCCTACATTTAGACTGGCCGGGGACATTGGCGCATCCGTTGTAACAATACATCCCGACAGAAAGATAGTTGGAATTTCCGAGACGGAACACAACGCGGCAATGACTCACTCCCTGATCCAGCTTGATAAACTGGCAGAGCAGTATAGCGTTCTGGTGGGTATCGAGACAGAATGGGATATGCTTCTGATCGAACAGCTTGATCTGCCCCATGTGGCTATTACTGTGGATACGGGACACATGCACTTTCGCGAAGGTGAGGCGCTCAAGCCCTACGGTTCTCTGGGCGGATTGATAGAGCGATTTCACAAGAAGATCGTCCATCTGCATATACACGATTACGATGGCAGCCTGGACCACATCGCTATAGGCAGAGGCTACATTGACTTTCCCGACATTATCAATGCTCTATGTGCTGTTCAGTTTCAAGGGAGTTTGTGTCTGGAGATCAACCCGGATCGTGAGCCACCTGAGGCTATATGCCAGAGCAGAGATAGCCTTCAGGCAATGATTGAAAACTATAGCCTCAGCCCGACGTAATCATTCGCCGAAGCTCATCAGCGTCCGGGCTGTGAGTATCCGCTACATCTACAGTTATGAGGTTGGCTTTGACCATATCCCTCAAACGCTGGTTCATGGTCTGCATACCGGTTTGCATACCCGTCTGCATTATGGAATACAACTGATGCGTTTCGCCTTTTCGGATAAGATTTTTCACTGCCGGTACTGCTAACATAATCTCCAGCGCTGGTATTAACCCCGACTCGTCGGCGCGTGGAAGGAGTTGTTGGGCAACCACAGCGCGCAGCGCGCCGCCTAATTGAATGCGCACTTGCTGCTGCTGATTTGGAGCAAAGAGAGCGACGATCCTGTCAACCGCCTGCGGCGCATCGAGGGTGTGGAGGGTAGTCAACACCAGGTGCCCGGTCTCAGCGGCGGTGATAGCCATCTCCATAGTTTCCAGATCCCGCATCTCTCCTATCAATATGACATCCGGATTGTGGCGAAGGACGTGCTTAGTAGCCGTTTGAAAGGACTTTGTATCACTAGCGATCTCCCGCTGTGTTATCATGCTGTTTTTGTGCTTGTGCAGGAATTCGATGGGGTCCTCAATAGTCACAATATGGCACTTGCGCTGAGTATTGATAATATCCAGCATGGCTGCAAGTGTAGTGGATTTTCCGCACCCGCTTGGTCCTGTGATTATCACCAATCCAGATGGGAGCATAGCGAGTTCAGCTATGATCTTTGGGAGATTTAATTCCTCCAGGGATGGGATAACGGATGGAATAATCCTGAACGCCGCTCCCACGAATCCCTTCTGTCTATACAGATTAACGCGGAATCGGCCGATTTGATGATGCTCATAGGCGAAGTCCAACTCCAGATCGTCCTCAAATGCTTCCCTCTGTTGATGGGTCAGGAGAGTGTATATCAGGTGGTGAGTTGTTTCAGAATCAAGCGGTTCATGATCCATATCCACCAGTTCGCCGTCGATTCGGAACACCGGAGGCCGACCCACCGTAATATGCAGATCCGATGCGCGCTTCTCCACAGCCATCTTCAGTAAATCCATCATGTTCAGAGCCTGTTGCATGTCTCAACCCCCTATCCATTTTCCAGAAATCATGGTGCATTCTGTATGGTGCATTCTGTATGGGCGAATCTTGTATTCGCCCCTCGTTATCGCGAATCAGACCCAGAAGCCGTAAGTCTGGATGCCGAAGGTTATACCGATTATAGTCCATAGGCTGCCGGCGGTAAATTCGCCCAGTATCAGCCCAAGGAAGAATGGTATAGCTTGCCGGTGGATCTTTAACCCACCGTATTTTAGAATGATCAGCTTGATAAGCCAACTGATGAAGAGGCATGACCAGATGATATTCATCCCCCAACTGGTGGTTATGGCGTATCCGGCGGGGTGGAAAGGCCACCAGAAAAACCGCATCCGCGCTGCCATGAGAAGGAGCGTGAACATGAAACCAGTCGCAGTGAATATGGTTCGGGGATAGTCAGTGCCTGTGAGAGTCACCAGCCACGTCTGAAGCCGGGCGTAAGGCTCTCTTCCGAAGGCAGTTAGCGATGGCGAGGGAACGCGCACCTCCATGCCCAGCCGATAGGCCCGATCTATGAGTGCCCAGAACGCCGAGAATGACCCCAGAGCCACCGCCAGCATCATAGCTATCACAAGCCGCTTATTGCTTGTCCCTGTTCTCTCAGCCAGCTTAAATCCCTCCAACTGGTGTGGCATGGGATGGCTTCTGTAAGCTCTATTGATAAACCAGAACATAGAAAACATGGTCAGATTGCCAGCGCCCAGCCTGCGAGTGCCCAGAACCCTGACCATAATCTGATCCGGGCCGGAGTAATGGAGATCATGAACGGGTGAGCCTAGCTCCGCCCGCATTCGGGTAACAGCCGTGGATATTCCGAAGTAGATCGCGAAAAACACGAGGATCACTGTCATGGACATTCCAGCCGCGGATTTGTAGAAGATGGACGATACCCCGTATTTCGAGCAGAAGAAGACGATAAACGCTATACCGGCGATCATCCCAATTATGGCTGTCCTGTAGCGCATAGGTTCATCTGAGTCGTCCAGTTCCGTCCTGTATCCGATGACTTTCTTAAACACATCTTTGATATGCTTTCTGCTGATCCAGAGGGCGATAATAGCCAGCCCCAGATACCCACCCGAAGCCTGCTCATTCGTATATGGAAATCCCGGCAAACTCCGCAATCCCATCGCGCTGCCGACGACGCGCATTATTCTCCAGAACCAGAAGAAAAACCAGCACGAAAACGCAAGATCCAGCGGGATGAAGAACCCCAGCCCAATGGCAAATGGATAGAATGAGATCGGTATGCTTCCCATCGCGTTCCAGGGCTTTTCAGTGAAAATCCTTATATAGCGCACCCTGATGGGTATCTGTGGGATAGCTGGAAAGAAATAGTTTAACCCGTTGATGACGGTCATGGACGCGGCTATGGAGAAACCTATCCACATGAATTTGCTCTTGAAGAAATTCATGCTGGGATTGATCATTTCCAACGGAAGCTGGATGATGGGATAGCTTAATTTCTCCGACTGAGTCCAGCGCTTCCTCACGATAACGTTGATGCAGAGCATAACGAAAACGAGGGCAAAGATGAACGCGCTCCACCAGAGTACAGGCTGAAGCCATGCTTTGATCTGGTCAACTGTATACAGGCTTATTTCGCCGTTGTAGTAGCCGCTTAATGCCGACGTGTCATCCACGGTCAGCCATCGCGGGAGATACCGGTGGAAAAGCTCCGCCCACTCGTTTTCCGGCGTGGCGAACCAGTATGCGTGACCCAGCATGGGGACGAGGATTTCCAGCATGTCATGGCCGGCAACGCCCGAAGCCAGCGAGAGCATTATGTATATGACAAGGAGTTCACTTTGACTCAGAGTATGTTTGGGCAGATATTTTTTCAGAAGCAGATTGAGGGCTATCAGAACGAATATGCTGAATATGACGTTGAAGAAAAGTGATATGGTTACTGGATGACCAGAGTATCGGATCACCTCCATCTCTATAACCCAGTAACAGTTTATAGGTATCAGTATGATAGCAATTATCAAAGAGCGGAAAGTGACGCCCTGATAGCTTCTTTTTATTTTATCCATTTAACCAAATATCGGCATAAAAAGTAGGGATGGGCTACTCACATCCCTACGGTTGTGATCATATCTCACAAAAACTCTTTTATCAGTCCAACGACTTTATGGCTGCCCAGGTGCTGGCGAGTTTCGCATGAGCATCCACGGCGCTAGTAGACAAAGCGCCCGCCAACAAATCATTGATCTCATTGGCACTTAGTGCCCGGCTGAGCAATACAATCTCATCCATTCCGCCGGTGAGCGACTCTGCGCCGAATTTCAGTTGCAGCGCATCTCCTGGTGTTCCAACATCGCCGCCCCATGTCCCATCAATATCGGCGCCAGTACTATCAGTTACCATTCCTTCTTCGACGCCATCAATGTAGAGCCTCATCTGGGTGCCATCGTAGGTTCCCGCCACATGATACCATTGTCCCTGCAGAAGTTCCATCTTGCCATAGATGCCGGGACTCAAGCCGTCAGTTGTCCACATACGGAACGAGAATCCATCAGGAACTGGCTCAGTGTCGGATTGATCTTCCAGCAAAAAGGCATTTGGTCGGCGGAGACCTGTATTCGAATCAGCGTCCACCCGGTACCAGGCAGCTATAGTCATAGCTGAGGTTACCGTATTTAAACTATCCGATGCAGGAACGTCTATAGAACCTCCGTCAGAGGCTATAAGGGCATTACCAAACTTGCCGCTGTCCCATACAAAGTCACCATTGATCACCCCATCGTTACCATTACCAGATGAGTCTGCCACAACCGTTCCGCTCCCATCATCAAAGAGCCACAGGCCAACGAGGGCAGGATCATTCGCGACATCAAGCGCCCATACATTCGATGTCATAATAACGACGGCTATCAGAATAGCGAGTAAAAATATTCCTCTTTTCATTTTACATCCTCCTTGGATATAGGGACAACGTATACGTCCCCGGTAAAGCGTTTCATACAACTCTGGTTACATGACTGCCATAGCATTATTCATAGATACTTATCAGCGCTCCAGACGCTTCATGGCACCCCAGGTAGCGGCCAGCTTATCCTGACTATTCACAGGTTGAGCAGCTTCCCATCCTTCCGTTAGAGCCATGATCTCGTCATCGCTCAGTGCCCTGCTGAACAGTATGATCTCATCCATTGCGCCTGTGTAGCTTTCAGAGCCATACTTCAACTGCAATTGATCTCCGGGTGTTCCCACATCTCCTGACCATTCGCCGGAAATATCCGCGCCGACACTGTCCAGAAGCTCTGCCTCTTCCTCTCCGTTGACATAGAGCTTCATAATTGCGCCATCGTAAGTCCCGGCAACGTGGTACCATTCTCCATGCGCGAATTCAGTCTGGCCATAGATACCGGGGCTGAGACCGTTTGTGGTCCATATTCTGAAGGAGAATCCGTCGGGCACTGGCTCAGTGGCGGATTGATCCTCCAGCAGATACCCGTTCTGTCTTCTGATACCTGTATCTGAGATTGCGTCAACCCTGAACCACGCGGCGATGGTTAGACCGTCTGTTACACTGTCGATGCTATCCGACGCTGGGACAGTAATGGCGCCGGTTGAAATCAGCAGTCCATCGCCGAACTTGCCTTCTCCCCAATCGAATGTGCCAGTGGCATGATTCTCATTACCCGAAGAATCGCCGATGGTGTCGCCGCTGCCTTCATCGCAGAGCCACAGGCCCACCAGCGCGGGATCATCGGGTTCCAGCGCCCACGAAGCTGTGCAGATACAGATCATGGCTAGAAGACATACAAATTTTGGTAAATGCTTCATATTTTGATCCTCCTTTTCCATCTACTGTGTAAGAGCAAAGATGGAATGAGATGAGTGAGCGTCAAAGCTCTTTAAGGTTGTGGTGTTTGTGTATCTTACGCCTGTATTCCGCCTATTGTCGCGATCATAGCACAATGAAGGCAAAATATCAAGCCTTTTTTGCGTTTTACAGTCAGCGTATGGGAGGGTGAGCCTCCCGGCGAACCGTATGCTGTTAAAGGTTCAGCGGGAGCTTCGCCCTCCCGGCTTTTTTGTGGACACACCAGCACCTTTGTGATACAATGATACCTGAATTGGGTTACGAATACGAGTTTTTCACTTACGGGCGAAACCTGCTGAGTAGAACATGCCGCTGGCTTGTTTATGAGTAGAACATGCTGCCAGCTTGTTTCCAGAGCTGATCAACATTCTAAACGAGCAAGCTGCA
>SDBT01012673.1_pt1 | contig 13544 bp, 16 predicted proteins | sample 2277101 | NCBI WGS metagenome assembly SDBT01 (sample SAMN10404973, study PRJNA504765) | marine sediment metagenome | isolation source: marine sediment core GS10_PC15, 103 cmbsf | place: Arctic Ocean: Southern Knipovich Ridge | collected 2010
GGCCAACCTCCTGGCGGCTCGAATAGCACCGGCCAAAGGTTCGGGTTTCATGACCATTCCGCAGCCGCCACCGTAAGGCCTGTCATCTGTAACACGGTGCTTGCCCTTAGCAAAATCTCTGACATTCAGAGTTGAAGCTAAGATCCTGTTGCTGCTAATCGCCCTTCTGACAATCCCATGTGCCCAAAAGGGATCAAACATCTCAGGGAAAATAGTCAGGACAATAAAATTCATCATATGCGTATGAACTATAAGCCTTCAGGCAAATCAATCCGCATCATTTTGCGCTTGAAATCGATCTCCAATACTACTGATTCGAGAGCAGGGATCAGTATTTCTTTGTCACTGTTCTTTACTACAAGAACGTCATTGCTACCGGTAGGAATTATTGAATCCACACGACCAAGGTACTCTTCATCAGTCGCAAACACAGATAGTCCGACGATATCGTGCCAGTAATAAGTTCCTTCTTCCAATTCCGGGAGTTGAGCCTTCTCTATAAAAAGTTCAGCTCCAATGAGTTCTTTAGCCATATCAACCGTTGATACACCATCCAGGGATAAAAGAACAATTCGTTTGCGGGGTTTGACCCCTACAATCGAATATGAAAGGATTCGGTCATCTTCATTTTTTATGAAGATCAGACTGCCTGAACAAAAAACAGCTGGTGATTCAGCATAGGAATATACTTTGAGGTTGCCCTTTAATCCATGGACACCAACAATCCTGCCGATAAGTAGCAAATTATCTTCCTGCACGAGTTACTCAACAATCTCCAGGACCGTACGCTTTCTCACCTTGGCAGAAGCCGCACTTAATATGGTCCGCATGGCTCTTGCAGTCCGGCCCTGTTTACCGATAACCTTCCCTAGATCCTCTTTTGCCACTTTTAATTCCAGTACCGAAGTCTGGTTACCCTCTACTTCGGAAACCGTAACTTGTTCCGGATAGTCAACCAACGCCTTAGCAATATAAGTGATCAACTCTTTCATAGCCCCGTCTCCTTTGTTGATTGTTGAATAATAGGGGTATGGATGCTATGTCAGATTTTTGTAGAATCCCTCTTTTTTTAAAAAACTTTCAACTGTATCTGATGGAATAGCACCCCGATCTATCCAGTACTTGATTCGTTCTTCTTTAAACGTAATAATCGCAGGATCTTGTAAAGGGTTATATGTACCAACATTTTCTAAAAACCTGCCATCCCTTGGGCTTTCACTATCAGCCACAACAATCCGATAGAAGGGCTTTTTCTTTGTACCGTGTCTGGCCAATCTGATTTTTACAGCCATTATTCATATCTCCTTCAAAAGGGCGATACACCTCTGCTTAATCCGTGCATGCCGCCTTTATTAATCTTTCTCATTACTTTTAAAACCTGAGTGTAATTTTTAAGAAGCCTGTTAACAGATTGTATACTTGTTCCGCTTCCTTTAGCAATCCTTTTTCGACGACTCCCATTTATTATTGTATGTTTGCGCCTTTCCTTTGCAGTCATGGAATTGATGATCGCTTCAATCCGAACAAGCTCATTATCATCTACATCGAGATTCTTCAACTTCACACCCTTGTCCATGCCCGGAATCATATTGATGATATCCGATAATGAGCCCATTTTCCGGACCTGGATTATCTGGTCGCGAAAGTCTTCCAGCGTGAACTGGTTTTTCCGAAGTTTTTTTTCAAGCTCTGCCGCTTTCTTTTCATCGACCACAGATTGGGCTTTTTCAACAAGAGAAAGGATATCCCCCATTCCCAGTATCTTTGAGGACATCCTATCGGGATGAAAAGGTTCCAGGTTATTCAGTTTTTCACCGACACCGATAAATTTTATCGGTTTACCGCTTATTGCTTTAAGAGAAAGAGCTGCACCTCCTCTGGCATCGCCATCCAATTTTGTAAGAATAATTCCACCGATATCGAGTTCATCGTCAAATGATTTTGCTATGTTTACCGCATCCTGGCCTGTCATGGCATCGGCCACCAGGAGTATATCCGATGGCTTTATGACATCCTTGATACGGCTGAGTTCGGCCATCAATTCACCATCTATATGAAGGCGTCCTGCCGTATCGAGCAGCAATGTATCACATCCTTCTTTATGTGCCTCTATTCTAGCATCCCGACTAATCTGTACAGGGTCCATTCCCATTCTGGAAGGAAACACCGGAACATCCAGCTGACTACCCAGCTTTAAGAGCTGGTCGATAGCCGCCGGTCGATAAACATCTGCAGGTACCAGATAGGGCTTTCGCCCTTTATTTCGTAAAAATACAGATAGCTTGCCTGCTGTGGTGGTCTTCCCCGAACCTTGAAGTCCGACCAGCATAATCGACATGGGAATTGGCCCTGAAAGATTCAATTCCTGATGACGGCTCCCCATAAGTTTAGTCAGCTCATCATGTACTATCTTTATAACCTGCTGCCCCGGTGTCAGGCTTGACATAACCTCATGCCCGATGGCGCGTTCATTTATATCGGCAACAAATTTCTTTACTACCTTATAGTGGACATCCGCCTCAAGTAGAGCCAGCCTAACCTCTTTTAAAGCATCACCGATATTCTTCTCGGTTAGCTTCCCATGCCCCTTAAGCTTTTTAAATGTGGTATTCAGCTTGTCACTTAAATTTTCAAACATATCTGCACCGTTAGGCTTTATTTTAAAACTGTTAAACATAATATTATACTGGTTTTTAGTCAAGGAAAAAGATATACTTGCCAAAAATAAGACTAAAATGTGTAAATTGGTTATGAACCTATACAGCCTACGCATAAACTAATTTTTTATAAGTATATAACACTACATATAGTGTAGATAATCAATATATATACAATATATTGTAGCTTAATTGATTGAAGAATGAGTTTATGCGTAAGCACTATTAAAAGTGGTTTTGTGAATCGATTATGGAACAAGGACATACACTAAGAAAATCAATTCCGCCCCCAAAGGGCAGTGTCAATAGAAAAGACATCAAAGATCTTACAAAGGATCATCTTGAAGCATGGCTCGAAAGCCAAGATATAAGATCCTACCGGGCTTCACAGATTCTAAAATGGATCTATAAAAACCAGGAAGACAATTTCGAAAGCATGACGGATCTGAAACGTGATGTCAGAAAATTACTTGAGGATAATTTTAGGATCGGTCGCCTTGAGAAAATCAAAATTGAAACATCTCAAGATGATTCCAGAAAATACCTGTTTAAGCTCGATGATGGTGAATTTGTTGAAAGCGTGCTGATTCCGGAAAGAGGTCATTATACACTCTGCATATCAAGCCAGGTCGGCTGTGCTCAAAAATGCAGGTTTTGCCTGACCGCAAAGAGCGGCCTGGTGCGGAATCTTACAACGGGAGAAATCATCTCACAGGTTCGTGATATTCTACATGACCTAAATGATCGGGATGATTCTCAATGGCTTAAAAACATTGTCCTAATGGGTATGGGTGAGCCACTGGCGAATTTTCAAAATGTTGTCAACGCCATTGGCATTATCACAGACAACAACAATGGGCTCGGGTTCTCAGATCGCAGGTTTACAGTTTCTACAGCCGGTCTGGTTCCCAGGCTATTCGATCTCAACCGTGAAACATCAGTGAATCTTGCTGTTTCAATCAATGCTACAAATAACAGAACCCGCAGTATGCTCATGCCTATAAATCGAAAATTTCCCCTGGAAAAACTCCTTGACGCATGCAGAAAGTACAACCTTCCATCGAGCCGGCGAATCACTTTCGAATATGTCCTTATTAAAGGGATAAATGATTCTGTAGAGGATGCAAAGCGTCTCACCAAATTGTTAAGGTCAATACGCTCTAAAATCAACCTGATCCCCTTTAATTCACATGCGGGATGCGACTTTTGTCGACCTGAAGAGCCTGTTATCAATAAATTCAAGGAAATTATCTACCGAGAAAATTATACGGTTACCATCCGCCGCAGCAAAGGACAGGATATCTCTGCGGCATGCGGGCAGCTCAGCGCCAATATCGGCTGGAAGAAGACTATACAGCCTACGCATAAACTCATTTAGTAAAATAATATGAAGCTATATATGTGGTTTAGTTAGGTGGAAAATGAGTTTATGCGTAAGCACTATATAAGCATGTGTTTGACCTTTTCTGGCGGTATACCGATAACATTTATGATTTCACGATTGTGCGGTGAAACAATCAGAACATCGGTCTCCAGGTCAGACGGAGCCTTACTGTATCCTGCGCATATCGATGCCGCCATACGTACATTTTCTTTACTGCCAGTTTTTAGCATCAGCACCGTCGGACCGGGAAAGCTGCATAAATTGATAAGGATATTTGAATAGGGGCTGTAATTTTTGTTAATGTTCTCATTATCTGATTTAGATCGCCCGACGACGATCTTTATATTTCGGTTCAACCGAAAATGACGCCCATATTTTAAAAGGCGAAGCTCCCTTTCAGAATATGTATTCTGATATTGAAAAAGATCTTTCAATCGGACTGCATACTCCTTATCGGTAAGACGGCAGCCACCTGCAGGGGCCGGATAGGTTGTAAGACCGAATTCTTCTGCGAGTTTTATCTGAGACTTGCGAGATCGTCCGGTTATGTCAAACAACAAATCCCGCTTTACCAGTCCGATTTTTTCAGGAACGGTTACGGGAAGCCTTTTGGCGCTCAGCGGCCGCAATATATAACCATCATACCCGGAGTGTTTTTCTACATACCTGAGGGATGACTTTGTCTGAGACATGGGACGTTGTCCGAGAACCTCACCACTGAAAAGAAAATCAAACTCCTTCTCTTTCATTATCTTCCCGGCAAGCTTGAACATCAATGCATGACAGTCCGGACAGGGGTTCATGTACTTTCCATAACCACAGGCCGGGTTTTTCAGCATTTCAAGGTAGACAGGAGTGATATTCTTAACCGTCACAGGAATGTCATTGATCTGTCCCGCCTTCAGGGCTTTTTCGGATGAAAAAAAGGGTGTTTCAAACGTTACCCATTCTACCTCTATGCCCTGTCTCCGCAAAACGAGCGCAGACAAATTACTATCCATACCACAGGAACAGAGGCTCCAGGCTTTCACTTTCTTTGGCTGCAAAGACATGTAAATAACCTATGTGATTTATTTCGATTTCTTGGGTTACACAATCTTTGTACAAATTGCTTTACATGCTTTAAAACTTTTAGTATTTGCTATAACTTGTATTATTGATTCAAATACCATTTCCTATAGATATTGCAATAGGAGTTGAGGTGTTTTTACAAATTTGGCCTGGATATTGCGTGGTTGTATTTCGATTTTCACAATTTGCCATCAGAGGGTAAGTAGTAATATTCATGCTGCGAAACGGCTTACAACTAAATGATAAAGCCAAGATGTAAATGGGCCGGCACAGATCCGCTTTACATTGAATACCACGATACCGAGTGGGGTGTTCCCCTGCATGATGATGGTATGCTTTTTGAGTTTCTTATCCTTGAGGGCGCACAGGCAGGATTAAGCTGGATTACAATCTTAAAAAAGCGAGAAAACTACCGAAAGGCATTAAGTAACTTTAATCCGATAAAAATTGCGACATATGATTCAGATAAGATTGACGAGTTGATGTCGAACAGACGAATAATTCGGAATAAACGTAAAATCGAGGCTGCTGTTAAAAATGCCAATGCATTCCTGGCTGTTCAAAAAGAATTTGGTAGTTTCGATGCCTATATATGGCGGTTTGCAAACGGAATATATAAAAATAATGGTTGGAAAAAGCAAAGTGAGATTCCTTCAAAAACAATAGAATCAACTGCCATGAGTGAGGATTTAAAGAAAAGAGGGTTTAAATTCGTTGGTCCGACTATCTGCTATGCATTTATGCAGGCAGTTGGGATGGTAAACGACCATACTATCGATTGCTTCAGGTATAAAGAGATCCTGCAAATGGGATAAAGCATTTAATAACATATTAAAGAAATTACAAAAATTTCCGATATTAATACATAGCGTTTAAACGAAAATCCACCAGACAGATTGATCGGGTTTCGCCATAAAATCGTATGCTTTCATGAGTAACTTTATCAGACACTATACAATAGTCCGCATAATAGCCGGCGGATCAGAGAAAATAATTCAATTGAGGAGTGACAGATGACTGTATGTAAATCCTGTGGTAAAGCTCACAATATTGGCTTTATTTCAACCCGCTTTGCGGGCACGGACGGAGTTTCGCTTGAAACAGAAAAATGGGCTTATTTTTTTGAAAAGCGTGGAATTACGTGCTTTTATTTTGCCGGCGAGCTCGATCGGCCACCGGAGTATTCATATATTGCAGAAAAAGCACACTTCATGCATCCGGACATCAGGAATATTTATAGGAAATGCTTTGGTTCCGATAAGCGAGAACGATCGACAACGAAAAGGATACATGAAATTGTAGGGGAATTAAAAGATCATCTTTACAATTTTATCGAAAAATTCGACATCCATTTTTTCGTCACGGAAAATTCTCTGACAATTCCATTAAATATTCCGCTGGGTCTCGCCATTACCGAAGTAATATCGGAAACAAGAATGCCCACGATAGCCCATCATCACGATTTCTTCTGGGAACGACAGGAATTTCTGACCAACGCCGTATGGGAATATCTCAATATGGCTTTCCCGCCACATCTGACTTCAATTCAGCATGTGGTGATTAACTCTTCAGCGGATAATCAATTAAGCCTTAGAACGGGCGTTTCATCAACCATTATCCCCAACGTTATGGATTTTGAAAATCCACCGTCTCCTATCGATGAGTACGCGAACGATGTACGAGAAGCCCTTGGTATCGGGGATGATACGATTTTTTTTCTCCAGCCGACAAGAGTAGTAAAACGAAAGGGTATTGAACATGCTATAGAACTCGTACAGCGGCTTGATATGAAATCCCAGCTCATTATCTCCCATGCATCCGGCGATGAAGGCCACGGCTACGAACGGAGACTGAGGCAATATTCAAAGCTACTGAATGTTAACACACGCTTTGTTTCAAAAATTATCAGCGACCACAGAGGAATGACAAAAAGTGGGAGAAAGATTTACTCTCTGGAGGATATTTATCCACACGCCGATCTCATCACCTATCCCTCCACTAAAGAGGGGTTCGGCAATGCCTTCCTGGAAGCCCTCTATTTCCGCAAGCCGATCGTCATAAACACCTATTCAATCTACGAATGGGATATAAAGCCGAAAGGTTTTTCTGTAATTGAAATAAATGGATATGTAACAGACAAGGCGGTATCCGAAACAAAGAAAATCTTAAAGGACCCGGAACTACGTCATGACATTGTTGAGAATAACTATGAAATAGCAAAGCGATACTATTCTTATGCCGTGCTTGATAAGAAACTAAAAAGCCTTCTTTCAGACTTCACAGGATGCAATTTGGAAATGCAAAGCACCTAACATCACAGGCTTTTACAAACTGATATTTATTACGGAACATTTTATTGTTCATTCTAATTCTACAAAATATTAATGTCACTCATGGGGGAAGAATATGACCAAAAAGCAATTGATTGATTTTTTAGCCGAGACAGAAGATATTTCAAGACGAACAGCTAAAAGGATTGTAGATGTCGTATTTCAAAGTATGTCGAATGCCCTTGCTATGGGTAATCGCATAGAGATCCGTGGGTTCGGCAGCTTTAAGGTTAGGAACTATGGCGGATACAAAGGAAGGAATCCGAAGACAGGTTAAACCGTAAAGATAAAGCCAAAAAAATTGCCGGTATTCAAGGTTGGAAAAGAGTTAAAACAGAGAGTGGCTAAACGATAATAAAGGATCAGCAATTGACTCAAGAAAAAGATATTGTACTTATTTATTTTGAGGACAAGCCCCTGTTATTTGCCAGGATTGAAGAAATTACAGCGGATATCAAACCGGATTGGTATCATACCAGGCTGCTTATACTTCAGATACCTGTGCAGGTTGTAACATGGCTTCTAAGGGCTTCCTATATCGACGGGACGGAATTTACCATGGGAGGAAAGAGAATCCGTATGGAGCAGGTTGAATGCCCGGTAGATCCTGCAACACAAAAAACCCGGAATACTGGGGGAAAAAAGAAAGCAGCGACTGAAAAACCGATCGGAGCGGAAATAATATCCCTTTCCGATCTGAAAAAAAAGTAACGGCTCTCCCATCTGTGAAGAAGTACCATCCCATCTTTTTACAATAACCTTACCAATTTTCACAAGCTTTAACCATCGTTCTGTTTTAACTGATGAAGACAGTACCCCAAACAGTCATTTCAGCGTCCCGACGAACCGATATACCGGCCCATTACATGGAGTGGTTCATGGAACAGATAAACAGGGGTTGGTTTAAAGTTATCAATCCATATAACAGGCGTGTATCAATTGTCCCTGCCATACGGGAAAAGGTTCATACCATCGTTTTCTGGTCAAAGAATTTCGGACCGTTTTTAGAAATGGGATATGGAGAACGGCTTACCGGGATGGGATACAACCTTTTTTTCAACTTTACAATCAATTCCGATTCACCGTTGATAGAACCGAATGTGCCGCAAGTAAAAGAGCGTCTCTACCAGATGAAATACCTTTGCAGACGATACGACACGAGAAGCATAACATGGCGATTCGACCCTGTCTGTTTTTTCAAAACCGGGAATACGGAGATCCGGGATAACCTTAACGACTTTTCCTTTATTGCAAAAAAAGTGTCCCGGTATGGTGTGGGAAGATGTATTACAAGTTTTTTGGATTTTTATCCGAAGATTCAAAAGCGGATTTCATCAAAGCCTGGTTTTTCATTTATCGATCCGTCGCTTGAAAAGAAAATAGAGATTCTTTGCTGGATGAAAAATATACTCGATAACGAAAACATTGCTCTGCAAACATGCTGCGAAAAAAAACTGCTGGAAGCACTTCCCGCAGGCTCGGGAATTACCGCAAGCTCTTGCATACCAAACAATCTTTTAAAAGAAATATTTAGCGGCAATATCTCCCTAAAAAAGGATGCCGGTCAGAGGATAAAAAACGGATGTGGCTGTATGGTATCCGTCGATATAGGATCCTACAATCTTCATCCCTGCTATCACAACTGTCTTTTCTGTTACGCAAATCCCTCTTCTGATGCGAAGATAAAACAGGATAATAGAGTAAAGCAATCATAGGGGACATCGAATTTAAATTTCTATTAAGATACTTTTCCGAGAATAAAGAGATGAAAATCGGTTCGCTGCGGCTTGATAATATTACAGTATTAGCCCCTCTTGCAGGCATTACCAATCTACCCTTTCGACTCCTTGCAAAAAGCTCCGGCTGCGGACTTGTCTGTTCGGAAATGATTAGCGCAAACGGACTCATCCGCAATTCAAAAAAGACAATGAAAATGCTCGATAGTCATCCGGAAGAAAAGCCGCTGTCTGTTCAGATATTCGGCAGCGATCCTGCAACAATGGCTGAAGCGGCAAGAATCGTTGAATCTTCCGGCGCAGATCTGCTCGATATCAACCTTGGCTGCCCTGTGAAAAAGGTGGTAAAAACCGGGTCCGGCGTTGCGCTGATGAAAGAACCTGAAAAGGTTGGAAAACTTATTAAGGGTGTCCGTGAATCCATTACCATCCCGCTAACTATTAAAATCAGAACAGGATGGGACCAGACCGGAAGCCAGGCTTTTATAATAGCCAGAATCGCTGAAGCCCGTGGTGTGAATGCTATATCAGTGCACCCAAGAACCGCTTCACAGGGATTCGGGGGCAAGGCAGACTGGTCGATAATAAGCGAAATAAAGAAGGTCGTTACTATTCCCGTTATCGGAAACGGAGATATTATAAAACCTGAAGATGCCATAAAAATGAAAAACGAGACCGGTTGTGACGCAGTGATGATAGGCAGGGCAGCTATCGGAAACCCATGGATCTTTACTCAGATACTTAAGCTGATCAGGGGTGAAGAGGCATCTCCTGTTGAGCTTTCTCACCGCTTTGAGACAATGATCAGATACCTCAAAGCTTCTGTAGAATATTTTGGGGAAAAAAGAGCCTGAACAATGATGCGCAGCCGTCTTGGCTGGTTTGTCAAAGGACTCCCCTACAGCAGTAAATTCCGTGAATCTATAAAACAGATCAAGAACGAGGATGAAGCGATATGTTTTATAAAAGCTTATCGTAACTCTATAGTGGATGAGTCTGATGAATTATGAGGATTTTCGTTCAAGATCAAGGCACGGAAAAAAATAACCGGAGTCATGTATGCAATATTACGAACAATTGGCCCTTATCCCTAACAGGTACTCATGAGCTGGCACACTATTTGCATTCTAATGTCGGTGCAAAAAATCTATCGGGATCACGGTAAAGGATTGGCAATTATCATAATAAAATGGCTGAATCTACAGCAAAAATGTGAGGGTAAATTATGAAGGTTACATATATTAATCCATTTATAAATTCTGCCACACATGTCCTTGAGACAATGGCTTTCACCAAGGCCACATGCGGCAAGCCCTATATGAAAAAAGATGGGGTTGCAAAAGGTGATGTTTCTGCTGTAATCGGGTTGACCGGAGATGTTAAGGGTACTTTATCCATTAGTTTTACAGAAATGAGTATCCTAGCAATTGTTACCAAGATGTTCGGTGAAGAGATGAATGAATTGAACGATGAAATAAAGGACGCTGTAGGAGAGATCACGAATATGATTTCGGGTCAGGCCAGACAGGAGTTGGAAGGTCTGGGAAGATCTTTGAAAGCGGCTATCCCAACGGTAATAATGGGTAAAAACCATTCTATAAGCCATATGACAAGTCATCCGGTAATTGCCATACCATTTGATACCGAGGATGGTAAGTTTACGATTGAAATCAGTTTTGAAGAATAAATTCCCTCCAACTCTTCATCCTTGCATTTAGTCCATACGAAATGAAACAAAAGATCAAAAAAAAGTTCCTTCATGAGCTTCTGACCAGTCGTGGATTCTGCTCTAATCAAAAAGAGGCTGAAAGCTGGATCATGGCCGGGAAAGTGATCGTGGAAGGTAATCGAATTGACAAATCCGGGCAAAAAATGCCTGAGAATGCGCACATTCGGATAAAAGGAATGCGCAAATACGCGGGAAAAGGCGGACTTAAACTCGAGGGCGCCCTTTCTGATTTCGGCATTGTCCTGACAGACAAAATTGTGCTGGACGCAGGCGCTTCAACGGGTGGATTCACTGATTGCCTGCTTCAACATGGCGCAGGCAAGGTCTTTTCAGTCGATGCAGGACACGGAACACTGGCCGGGAAGCTGCGGAACGATCATCGCGTGGTCAATTTGGAAAACACTAACATTAGTGATCTGGACCCGGACCAGCTGAATCCCAGACCATCTTTGGCAACAGTTGATCTCTCGTATATTTCACTGAAGAAAGCAATTCCAATAATTGTTGATCTTTTAGAACCTGGCGGAGAGATGATTTGCCTTGTAAAACCCCTGTTCGAGGTGCCGGATTCAAGAATCCGCCGATCCGGCAAGATCAGCGATCCTTCCACTTATGTAAAAATCCTGTTTGATCTGAAGGAGTTTGTTGAAAATCTAGGGTTGAAAACTACGGATCTTACCCATAGCCACCAGACAGGCAGCAAAGGAACCAGAGAATTTTTTATAAGAATTTCCATGGATAGGAATACCCCTGCTCGTGATTTTGACATTGAACGTACAGTGAAGTCTGCGCTCATGCTCCCGACCTGGAAAAAGGATATGTGACTGTTTCTGAACATCCAGATATCTAGTGTCTGAACGAAACCCAAGCTTTTCGTTCAGGCATTATCTACTTGATTACAGCCAACTTTCGGGGCGCTGCAATCAGCTTATTGACCGTTTTATACAGATCTTTAATTGAGAAAGGTTTTACAAGAAGAGCGTCGAAGCTATCATCTTCGAAGAGCCAGGGTGTACCGGAGATACCGATAATGGGCGTATAGTTACTAATAGAATTGCGTATATACCTGGCCGCGGTATTGCCATCCATGCCGGGCATGCGGATATCCGTTATAACCAAATCAAAAAAACCTTCAGCAAACATGTTAATACCTTCTACACCATCTAATGCCGTCTGAACATTGTGGCCAGCCCTTGTCAAAGCCATTTCAAGCAATTTGGCAATCGATTCTTCATCGTCAATGACCAGGATATTAAACATGATCTTTTCCTCAGATTTCGATTATCAAAAAGAACATCCATTTTCTAAAAAAGTTTACTACCTGACATTTTATCCTATGTCAACAACATTTTGCATATTTTAGCATAAAATACACAATATTTTGCATATTGTAGTATTTTATATACCATATATAGCATTTTATGGTTACACACGAATTTGCACATCCTATTTTCTAGCACCTCTTTGTGGGAGTATATCACTAAAAAGCTCAGCCCTGGGTGTAAATCAAGCAAGGAATGATGGCACAGGATGATATCCTGATTCCCGAAGATGCCATGGAGAGAATGCTCAAAGAAATACCCACAGCCCGGCTGATGGATCTAGAAGGAACGAATCATTACACAATTATGTTCCAGCCCAATTAGGAATCGGCAAATTTCTTCTTGCATATTATTAGATTCCACTGTATTGAGTATCTTTTTTCATTTTGAATATCAGCAAACGACCTGTTGATGACAGTTCATAACGGATGATTCTTTTCGATTACATGCACCGGATAATCGAAAGCTGACATCAATTACATAAAATATCATCAATATCCATATTACAAGAAATTCTACTGCTATTAAAAGAAAGCGATCTATTATAAGAATAGGCGGGAAAAAAGATTATGAAAGAAAGACTGTTAAGCATCTCCAGGAAGAGACAGGGGCTCTTATTTGATATCGATTCAGCGGCCGCCCTGATAGCCAGAACACAGAAAGATAATGGGGAAATCCCCTGGAGCGATGGTGACAAAACAGATCCGTGGGATCATGTTGAATCTGCAATTGGACTCAGCATTGGCGGATATCTTAAAGAGGCACGGCACGCTTTTTTATGGATGGTTCAGACTCAACTTGAGGATGGCAGTTGGTACGCCTCATACAGAAACGGCGAACCTGAGGACCGGACACGGGAGACAAATATGTCCTCTTATATAGCCGTGGGTCTTTTTCACTACTATCTGATAACCGGGGACACCTCTTTTTTGAAAAAAATGTGGAAAACGGTTCGGGCGGCGGTTGATTTTGCCGTCGGTTTGCAGGCGCCCGGTGGAGAGATATACTGGGCCATAAGCCCGGAAGGCAAGGTTGATCCCATGGCGCTTTTAACCGGTTCCAGCTCGATTTATATGAGTATCAAATGTGCGCTGGCAATAGCGAGACGGCTGGGTTATCACATGGTCACCTGGATCGAAGCGTTGACAAAACTTGAAACCGCCATTGCATCCCGGCCCTACCTGTTTAATATGACCAAGGCTCGGTATGCCATGGACTGGTTTTATCCAGTTCTGGTCGGCGTTTTCACCGGTTTAAATGCCCGGGACCGGATTGAAAAATTGTGGAGAAAATTCGTTATCAACGGACAAGGGGT
>SDBT01012674.1_pt1 | contig 13543 bp, 17 predicted proteins | sample 2277101 | NCBI WGS metagenome assembly SDBT01 (sample SAMN10404973, study PRJNA504765) | marine sediment metagenome | isolation source: marine sediment core GS10_PC15, 103 cmbsf | place: Arctic Ocean: Southern Knipovich Ridge | collected 2010
GCCGAGGCGGACGAGGGGACAAAGGACGCGCTGCGAAAGGGGGAGACCTCGATCAACAGGGAGCACAAAAAGCTGCGGCCGGGGCGCAAGCCGGCCAGCCGGCCGAAGGCGCAGCCGGCGGCGGGGCCGCCGCCGCGATCGCAAGGGCCGAGGTTCGTGAGCGAGTCGGCGTCGGTAGACGACGCAGTCGAGCAGATCAAGAAGGCGGCGGCGATCATCCGCAGAGCGAGGGACAGGGGGGTGTTCTCGGACGGTTCGCTGGCACGGCTCGAGGGGGCCATGGAACTGCTCCACACCGCAGTAACGGAAGGCACGCTGCGGACGGCCGCGAGCCGATCCTGAAACTGCAGGAAGCGACAACGATGGTTGTGAGCACCAAAAGAGACCTGAGAGACCTGCCCGGGGCCCCCGCGTTTCCCGCCGATGTTCCGTTCCCGGGAGCTGGCGAGGAACAGGGGGCCCCGGCGCTTCCGGACATGTTCATTGCCCCGCCGCAGGACGGCCAGTCCTACACGCACGAGGAGGTGGCGCCGATCGTTGGGAGGAAGGTGGCCACCGTCACCAACTGGATCTACAAGGAGGGCAAGCTGGCGGCGGACGGCGTGACGCGCGTGAAGCTGGGCAGGCTGCGGATACCCGAGGGTCGAATCAGCCCGGGTGACCTGTGCCGGTTCATGTCGGCGGTGAACGGGCAGAGGGTGGCCGTGGCGTGGCCGCCGGCGGCAGACACGGCAGTGAACGGCCAGTGACCAGTGGGGAGTGCCGAATGCGGATCTCGGAATGCAGATGGCGGAGTGACGGCAGCGAACCGGTGTCGGGCGTGGGGGCGAGCGCTGAGGCGCCCCCGGGCTGGGCCCGGACCGAATGGCGGTGCACGCAGTGCGGGCGGCGCTTCGGCGCAGCGGGGTTCCCCCTCAACCTCCAGTGCCCGCACTGCGGTGCCGCCGTCGACACAACTGAAGCCAGGGACGCGGTGGCGCGGATCCTGGGGGAGGACGACGAATGCGGATTTCGGAGTGCGGAGTGCGGAATGAACAGCGTAACCACTGAACTAGATGACCACGTAACCACTGAACCGCGAACGGAGTGAGCCATGGCTGATGGGTTGGGCGGACAGGAGACGGTTGAGGACCCGGGGTTGCGGCAGGAGCCGGTGTTGCCGGGACCGGATGACGGGCCGGCGACCGAGCCGCTTCCGGCCGAGGAGCCGGCCGAGGAGTTCACCTGCACTGAGCCGGGGTGCGAGAAGTCCTTCCCGACCGAGCGGCGCATGAGGCTCCACCGGGCGCACGCGCACCGGCGCAAGACGGGCAGAAGGCAGGCAGGCAAGAAGGGCCGCAGCGGGGAACCGACGACGTCGGCGGCCGACCGGCTGGCCGTCATCACCGGGGCGGCAGCGGCGATCGAGGCGGCGCTGGACGAGTCCCAGCAACTCGTGGACGGCTGCCTGAACGGGTTCGATCGACTGATCGAGAAGGCTCTCGTCCTGCGCAAGGCCTACATCGCCAAGAGCGACAAGCTCCGCAAGCTGCAGGCGCGCGTCGACCAGTTGGAGGCGAGAGGCCGATGACAGAGAACGGCAGTCCAAGGTCCAACGTCCAAGGTCCAACGGGCGCCTCCGGCGCCGAGCCGCCGCTGATCGGTGGCGGCCAGGGGCGCACGCCCGAGGAGGTGGAGGAAGTCGTGAGGGCGGCGCTGCCGGTCCTGGCGGTTCTGGCGGTGGGCCTGATCCTGTACGCGCTTGTGGCCTGGTGGCGCGGCAGCCACTGAGGGGAGAAGTGATGGACCCGCTGACCTTCCCCGTCATCATTCGGATGCAGATGCAGGAGCCCGACCTGCGGTGCCGTCCCGCCTGGGCCCTCTACACCGACGGTGGTTACGGCGGCGTGGTTACAGCGGAGACGCGGCGAGGGTTCGCCGCGGTCTGGGCCGGTCGACGGCGCTACGCGTGTTCGCAGGAAGGCCTGTGTGAGGCCCACGCGGTGCTGCGCAGCGTGCGGCGGTCGCGGCCGGTGCTGTGGGACGAAGCGGCGTCGCCCCACCTGAACTGAGGACGGCAGTGGCCAGTGAGCAGTCACCAGTGACCAGTGAGCAGTCAGCAGTGAGCAGTTGCCAGGCGACCTGCCTCGCGGTGCGGGGCGCAGTGGGGAGGGTGAAGGACGATGGTAGAGGAGACGGCGCAGGCGGAGGCGGAGTACAAGGCAGACCTGGCGATCGCGAAGATCGAGGCGTCGCCGGACAACCCGCGCCAGGCACACCACAAGGACCGGGACGCGGAGCTGACGGCGTCGATCAAGACGGACGGCGTCATCCAGCCCGTCGTTGTGCGGAAGCACCCGACGAAGCGCGGCAAGTTCGAGCTGCTGGTCGGCTCGCGGCGGGTGCGGTGCAGCCGGTCGGCCAAGCTGAAGACGATCCCGGCGCTGGTGCGCGACGTCGATGACGAGACGGCGTTTCGGCTGACGGTGGTCGAGAACCTGCAGCGCGAGGACCTGTCGCCGTTCGAGGAGGCTGCGGGGATCCAGACGATGCTCGATCGGGGCTGGACGATCGACAGCATCGCCGAGCAGGTCGGCAAGTCGGCGGGCTGGGTTGCGCGTCGCCACGCGCTGATGCAGCTCACGCCTGAGTGGCAGGCAGCGGTCCTGAACGGGGAGTCGGCCGTGAGCGAGTGGCCGGCCACGCTCCTCGAGCAGGTGGCGCGTCTGACGCCCGAACTGCAGGCCGAGCTTGCCGATCTCTACGTGACGGACCGGCAGCGGTGGCCGGCGACGAAGATCCCCACGAAGGCTGATCTGATGCAGCAGATCGGTGAGATGACGCACAACGTGAAGTCTCCGCCGTGGAAGCGGACGGACGCGGACCTGGTGCCGGAGGCGGGGGCGTGCACGGCGTGTCTGAAACGGACCGGCGCCCAGCCGCAGCTCTTCGACGACGTCCTGGCGAAGCAGGGCGGCGACCGCTGCCTGGACCCCGAGTGCTACGAGGCGAAGGGGCGGGCCACGTTCGACCGGCGGCTGGCCGAGCTGCAGGAGAAGCACAGCCAGGACCTGGTGCTTGTGTCGGACAGCTCAGTGGACTTCCGCGAGCTTGGCCTGCCGGCGGAGACGGTCTGGGCCCAGCCGCACTCGCTGACGCGGTGCAAGAAGTCCGACGAGGGGGCGCGGCCATGCCTCGAGGCGACCGGGCCCGGCGCCGGCACGTTCACGTGGGCGCGCGTTGGTTACACGTACGGCGGCCCCGAGTCGAACGATGGCGGCGGCGGGCGATCGACACGCGTGAAGGGGCAGCCGACGCCGCTGGCTGAGCGGCGCCGTCAGCTCAAGGGGCGGCGGGCGAAGGTCGCCATCGCGGCCGTGATCGAGCAGCTGGAAGCGGACAACAAGCCGCGGTCGCAGGTCGATGCCCTGGCGCTGGCGGCGGTGTTCGGGACGCAGCACGACGATTTCGTGCAGACCAAGGAGCAGCCCGACGCCTGGAAGGCGCGGCTCGCCTTCTTGACGGATGGCAAGGGTGCGTGCAAGGAGTTGTGGACGCGGGTGCGTCCGGTGCTCGTGAAGCGTCTCGGCTACTACGACGTGGCCGCTGCCGGCGAGCTACTGCCGGAGGTCCGGTCGCTCTGCGATTACCTGGGCATCGACTACGACGGTCTGTGGGCTGACGTCTGCGGGCAGATCAAGGAGCCGAAGTCGTGGGCGAAGCTGAACGCGGACGGGTCGCCCAAGGCGACCGTGGGTGTGGGAGCCGCCGCTGGCGGCTCAGAACGGAAGGGAAACGGCGATGACGCTTAGGGGTTGTGGCGGGATCAGGGCGGATGCTACGGGGCAAGAGGCCAGTTCAAGGTCCAACGTCCAAGGTCCAACGCCGGGGGTCTGTCGCGTCTGCAGGTGCACGGAGACGGTGGCGTGCATCAACGGCGTGGGCGGGACGTGCGGCTGGGCCGACGAGGAACAGACGCTCTGCACGTTCTGCGCGGAGGGGAGCCGCAGCGCCGGCGAGGACTGCGAGCGGTTCTACGAGCTGGTCGCGAACCACGGAGCGGCCGTCCGGGACAGGGACACGACTCAGGCGGCGATGGTGGCCCGGCAGATGATGGCGACTTACCGGGATCTCCGTGTCGACGCCGAGCGGCTGCGCGACGGTGGCTGGCGCGAGCTTGCCAAGGAGGCGCAGGAAGGCGGCGAGTGCCCGGCATGTTTCGAGACGGACGAGGGGGGCCATCGGCCGGGCTGCACTCAGGGCGAGCTTGAAGCCGAGGTCGCGCGGCTACGGGCGACGCGCAAGGAGGTTCAGGAGCCGGACATTCTGAGGCTCCAGGGCAACTGCGCGGAGTTCGTGACCGACGACGGGCGGCGGTTTGCCTGGAGCGATAGCAACTGCCACTACGAGGAGGTGGCGCCGGACGGCGGGGCGTTCACGACGCTGCGCAATCGGCTGCGCAGGGCTGAGGCTGAGATCAAGCGGCTCAAGGGGGGGACACCGTGAGCTTAGGAGCGTCAACGATTCCGTATCTGAACATGGACGGGCGGGGGCGGGCTTGGAACTTCGCGATCGGTTGTGAGAACCCGGAGTCGGTCTGCGCTTGCGCGGCGCGGTGCTGGGCGCGTCGGCAGTGCCGGCGGCTGAAGAACCGGTGCCGGCTCTGCTACGAGTTCGTGCCGCACGTCCACCTGGATCGGCTGGACGACGTGACGCCGCGCCAGCAGCCCTACGTGATCGGCGTGGGGTTCAAGACGGACCTGTTCGCGCCCACCAAGTGGGCAGTGGTCGACAGAAAGACCCGGAAGGGCGAGTGGTCGTCGGAGCGTGTTGTTCAGGAGCTCATGGCGGGCTTGGCCCGCTGCCCGCAGCACGTGTTCGTCTTGCTGACGAAGCGGCCGGACCGGATCCCGGCGGGGATCGAGTGGCCGGAGAACGTGTGGGGCGGGACGTCGGTGTGCCGTGCGTCTGACCTGCCGAAGGTCGACCAGCTCCTGGCGGCGGGGTTCGCGCACACCTGGCTGAGCCTGGAGCCGCTGTATGAGGCGGTCAGCGTCCGGGCGGCGCTGATGTCGGGCACCGATCCCGGACTCTGTGAGTGTGGCAAGCGGCACGGCTTCACCCGCTGCCCAAACTACGGCGGCTTCGCACCGACCAACGACGAGTCGGGCTGCACAGAGTTCCGCCGGGTGAACTACGCCATCGACTTCGTGACGCTGGGCGGGGACTCGGCCGCGTCGGGGCCGCCGATGCATCCGGACTGGGTCCGGCGTGTGCGCGACGACTGCGTGGCGGCGGGCGTGCCGTTCGATTTCAAACAGTGGGGGGCTTGGGCGCCCACAGGCCCGCTCTCCGCGCCCCAGTGCGTGGTCGACGCCACGAGCGGCCGCGTGTTCGACCTCGAGGACATAGAGGGGATGGCGGCCTGTCAGCGCGAGGTCGGAGAGACGAACTGGCGCGGGCAGGTCATGTATCGCGTGGGCAAGAAGGTGGCGGGGCGGGTGCTGGATGGGCGGGAACATCGGGCCGTGCCCGCCGCTTGGCGGATCACGGCGAATGCGGATTGCGGATTGGGGAATGCGGAATGACGGCAACGGCTACAGACGAACGGCGCTACCGCGTTCACCATCGCGGGTCGCGGATGCGGGGGTGTGTTGTGCGGGTGCTGATCAGGCCGTCGCCTAAGCGTCGGCCGAACAACGTGCTCGCCGAGGACGTGGAGACGGGCGAGCGTTTCACGTGCCCCTGGCGGGGCCTGCGGAGGGTGAGGACATGACGATCGAGGTTGAGCGCTCTGGTGACCTCACGGCGCTGACGTGGAAGGGCGGGCGGACGCCTGCGGGGCGCACCGCGTTGCTGAGCTGTCCGGACGGGCACATCGCGTCGCTGAGCCAACACACGATCGCGGCGGACGGGACGGTCTCGCCCAGCGTTGTGTGCCCGGAGCCCGGGTGTGACTTCCATGAGCACGTCCGCCTGGTCGGATGGGAGGCCGAGCCATGAAGGCCTTGACGGTCTGCCAGCCTTACGCGCGGCTGATCGTGGAGGGGACGAAGCGTGTGGAGAACCGGTCCTGGCCGACCCGGTATCGGGGGCCGCTGTTGATCCACGCGGGGAAGTCGCGGCGGTGGCTGGATACGTATGACGGGCCGGTGCCGGCGGGGCTGGTGTTCGGTGCGATCCTGGGGATCGTCGAGCTGGTCGCGTGTCTGCACTGGGACGGCTACAAGATCACGAAGCTGCCGCAGGGCTACCACTGGATCGCGATGCACGAGTTCGCGTCGGGCCCCTACTGCTGGGTGCTGGCGGACGCGGTGCGGTTCGAGACGCCGATCCCGTGGCGCGGGGCGCAGGGGCTGTGGACGGTCAGTACGGCAGTGATCAGTGAGCAGTTACCAGTGAGCAGTAACGGCGACGGCCCTGAACACGGAGACACGGAGAGCACGGAGAACGGCAGAGGCAAGCCTTGACCAGAGAACCACTGAACCAACTGACTAGAGAACCCGTCAGAGGCGGGCAAGCCGCGAGGCCGGAGGGTGAGCGTTGAGTGAAGCGGTCCTGCTGAAGCTGTCGGGCTATCGGTTTCGGGCGCGGGACGAGGCTGTGCTGCAGGCCGGCGTGGCGGCGGCGCTTGAGGCGGAGGGGATCGAGTTCGTGCGCGAACACCGGCTGGGGCCCCATGACCGGCCGGACTTCTGGCTGCCGGAGTCGGGCACGGCCCTGGAGGTGAAGGTGGCGGGGTCCCTGATGGACGTCACGCGACAGGCGCAGCGTTACGCCGAACACGAGGAGGTCAAGGACGTGCTGATCGTGACGACGCGGAGCGTCCACCTGGGTGTGGCGGTGACGCTGGCGGGTAAGCCGGTGCGCGTGCTGCGGATCCGGAGAGGCATATGACGACCACAGTCCAAGATCCCAAGTCCAAGGTCCAAAGTGCGCGGACGTTCGGCACGCTGCGGTTGTCGGATGACTATCGGGAGTGGTGTCTGGAGGCTGAGCCGCACGTGATGATGTTCGCTCGACGGGTGTTCCCGGGCATGAAGCGGTCGACCAGGATCTCGGCTACGCCGGCGCACTGCGCGGACCTGGAGTGGTTCATGCAGCGGTTCCCGCTGGAGGTCGAGAAGCGCTCCGTCCTGGAGGCTAAGGCGTCTGCCCACCGGGAGACGAGGGCGCGGCTGGACCAGGTGATGCTGGGCGACTACGAACCGCGGGCGCTGGACCTGGCCGTGCCGCTGCGCGATTACCAGCAGACGGCCGTGGAGGTGCTGTTGGGCAAGGGCGGGCTGCTGGTAGCGGACGAGCTGGGGCTGGGCAAGAGCGCGATCGGGATCGGGACGCTGGTGACTGAGGGGGCGCTGCCGGCCGTGGTGGTCTGCCCCGTCCACTTGCAGCGTCAGTGGGCGCTGGACGAGTTCGATAAGTTCGCGCCGGACCTGAGCGTCCACATCGCTCGGAAGGGAACGCCCTACGATCTGCCGGCGGGGACGGACGTGCTGGTGATGACCTACCACAAGCTGGGGGGCTGGCAGGACGTCCTCTCGGCGTGGGCGCGGACGATCATCTTTGACGAGTGCCAGGACCTGCGGCGGAGGGACAGCCTGAAGTACGCGGCGGCCGAGACGATCGCTCACCGGTGCCGCTACCGGCTGGGCCTGAGCGCGACGCCGATCTACAACTACGGGGACGAGATGTGGAACGTGCTGAACGTGCTCTGCCCGGGCGCGCTGGGGGCGCGCGGGGAGTTCCTTCAGGAGTGGTGTTGGACGGAGCGGCGTTACGGCGGGGCTGAGGTCACGGACCCGGAGGCGTTCGGCACTTACCTTCGCGAGCACTACCTGATGCTGCGGCGGACGCGGGCCGACGTCGGCCGGGAACTGCCCGAGGTGATCCGGGTGCCGCACACGATTGAGTCCGACGCCCGCGAGCTGCACAAGATCCAGGACAGCGCGGCTGAACTGGCGCGCATCATCCTGCGCCGGGCGGAGGCGACGCAGCAGCAGCGCTACGTCTCGGCCGGGCAGTTCGAGATGATCATGCGGCAGGCGACGGGGATCGCGAAGGCGCCTTACGTGGCGGACTTCGTCCAGCTGCTGTTGGAGACCGAGGAGCGGGTGATCCTGGCGGGTTGGCACCGGGAGGTCTACGGGATCTGGCGGGGGCGGCTCCACGACGTGGGGGTGGCCTACTACACGGGGACGGAGAGCCCGGCGGCGAAGGCGCGCAGCGTGGAGCGCTTCCGGGACGGCGACGCTCGGGTGCTGTTCCTCTCGCTGCGGAGCGGGGCCGGCCTGGAAGGTCTGCAGGAGATCTGCAACGTGATCGTGTTCGGGGAGTTGGATTGGAGCCCTGGCGTTCACGAGCAGTGCATCGGCCGGATCCACCGGGACGGTCAGCGGGACGTGCCGGTGGCCTACTACCTGATAGCGGAGGACGGTGCGGACCCGGTGATAGCGGACGTGTTGGGTGTGAAGCGTGAGCAGGCGGCGGGGATCGCGGACCCGGACGCGCCCTTGATCGAGAAGCTGGCGTCGGGCGGGCCGCGCGTGAAGGCGTTGGCTGAGGCGTTCCTAGATAACGGACAGTGACCAGTGAGCAGTAACCAGTAACCAGCAGACCAGAGAACCAGAGAACCAATGAACCGCGAGCCGGAGGCGAGCCGCCATGCGTATCCTGATCGTTGAGCCTAGCTTCTACTTGCCGGACGGGGGGCTGTTCTACACGCCGCGGCTCCAGATCGTGGGGCTGACGCTGCCGCTCTTGGCTTCACTCCTGCCGGGGCATGAGGTGACGCTGTGGTTTGAGAAGTGCCAGGGGGCAGTCAGCAGTGACCAGTTACCAGTGACCAGTAACGGCTTTGACGTTGTCTTGATCTCGGCGAATCACGTGCAGGCGGTGCGGGCTTGTGAGATTGGGGACTACTTCCGCGCGTGCGGGATCCCGGTGGTGATGGGCGGCTACTTCCCTAGCCTGAACCCGTGCCGAGCTCGCGAGCACGCCGACGTTGTGGTGACTGGCGAGGCTGAGGACACGCTGCCGCACGTCATGGCCAAGCTGGCCCACCCGTTCGGGATCGAGGGCTACGTGCGCTCCGCCAACAACTGCCCGCTCGAGGGGATGGCGCACCCCCGGTTCGACCTGGTGGACCCGTCGGTCGTGGACCGGCGGACGCTCTGGGCGGTGCAGGCGACTCGGGGGTGTTCGCGCGACTGCGACTTCTGCGTGATGAGGAAGGTCTATGGCCGGACGGTGCGGCGGCGGCCCGTGGCCGACGTGGTGGCCGAGATCGAGGCGCGGGGGCACCGGGCCCTCTACTTCGTGGACGACAACCTGACGCTGGACCGGGCCTACGCGCTGGAGTTGTTCAGGGCGCTGCGCGGCCGCGTCGACTTCGCGCTGGTGAACATGGACTCGTCTGTGGTGGACGACGCCGAGTTGCTGGACGCGGCGGCCGCCGCCGGGGTGCGCCAGGCGCTGGTGGGCTTTGAGACCCTGGTCGACCCGGAGGCGGTGAAGGGGTTCGGGACTGTGGCCCGATACGAGCGGCTGATCGACCAGCTCCACTCGCGGGGGATCATGGTCTGCGCGTCGATCATGTTCGGGTTCGATTCGGATGGGCCGGAGGTGTTTGCTCTGACGCTGCGTCAGCTCGAGCGCTGGCGTGTGGAGTTTTGTTTCCCGTGGATCCTGACCCCGGTGCCGGGCTCGCGGCTGATGGACCGGCTGGTCACAGAGGACCGCCTGCGCTATGGCCAGGACTTCTGGCGTCTGCCGCTCGGGGCGGCTGGGATGCGGGTGGTGTTCGAGCCGAACCTGATGTCGCGTGAGGAGCTGGCGGAGGGTTACGGGCGGTTCTTGCGGGCTTTCTATTCGGTGCCGTCGATGATGAAGCGGTTGCCGTTGGGTCCGCGCGGTGCGCTGCCGTGGGCACTGAACCTGTGGTGCCGGCGCCAGGTGCGGCGGGGCCTACACCCGGCGCTGCAGTGAGTCGCCCAAGGCGACTGTGACAGTGGGAGCGGCCGCTGGCCGCTAACGGTTGACTACGAAGGGCAAACCTTGACCACTAAACTACTGAACCAGGGAACTACTGAACCGAGGTCGCCTGTCTGCGACCTCCGCGTCGGTCACGTTCTGGACGTGCTGGCGGGGATGCCGAGCGCCTCTGTCCACGTGTGCGTTACGTCGCCGCCTTATCTGGGGCTTCGGCACTATGAGACGGAGGCCGTCGTTTGGGCGCCGGCCAGTAACCAGTCACCAGTAGCCAGTAACCAGTGCGACCACGTGTGGGGTCCGGAGATCCCGGGGGATTCGCGCGGGGGGTCGGGGCCGGGGGCTAAGGAGGCCTACGCCGGCGATACGACTTACGCGCGGAACGCTCCTTGCGGCTCGTTTTGTCAGCTCTGCGGTGCCTGGCTTGGGCACTTGGGGCTGGAGCCTTCGGTTGATCTCTACATCGAGCACCTGGTGGCGGTGTTCCGGGCGGTGCGCCGGGTGCTCCGTCCGGACGGGACGTGCTGGGTGAATATCGGGGACTCTTATGCGGGGAACTCTCGGGGCGGGCGGCCGAACACGGGGCTGCCCGCCAATCGCGTCCGGGCCCGGGAGGGCGTGTGCGCGGGCACGAACCTGCGCGGGGACGGCATCAAGGGGAAGGACCTGCTGGGAGTGCCGTTCCGCCTGGCGCTGGCTCTGCAGGCGGACGGCTGGTGGCTCCGCAGTTCGATCATCTGGGCGAAGGGGCTCTCGTTCTGCGAGCCCTACGCGGGCCAGGTGATGCCGCAGAGCTGCAGGGACCGGCCGACGCACGCTTACGAGTTCGTGTTCCTGCTGACGCCCCGGCCGCGCTACACGTATGACCGGCGGGCGGCGTGCGAGCCGGCGTCGACGAACAGCCACGCGCGGGGCAAGGGCGTGAACCCGAAGGCGATGCCGCCCGTCGGGGGCTGGGATACGTCGACGGGGAACGGGAGCCACTCGGCGGCCAGGCACAACCGGGGCGGCCGGATCCGGCAGAACGCTTCGTTCAGCGTGGCGGTGAAGGACCTGGTGCCGGTGCGTAACTGGCGGAACGTGTGGGTGATCCCGCCTTCGCCGTTCACGATGGCGATGTGCCGGTCGTGTGGGCGCATCTACTCGGGACCTGAACTGAAGAAGCTGGCCAAGGACTCGGACGGCCGTCGGGTCTGCGCGGGGTGCGGGTCGACCGATTGGCTGTCCCACTACGCGACGTTCCCGCCGGCTCTGGCTGAGAAGTGCATTCTGGCGGGGTCGATGCCTCGGACTTGCTCGTTCTGTGGGGCGCCTTACAAGCGGCTCGTCGAGAAGATCACTGAGGACACGCCGGAGAGCGTGGAACACGCGCGGGCCCAGGGGGCTGACGCCGAGGGCGGGTATCAGGGGACGGAGCTGGCGGACTCGGCCGCGGCGGGGGCTCAGGACGCGAGCTCGGTCAAGGCGAACGTGCTGAAGGGCTCGAAGGGCTACCGGATGCTGGGTTGGGAGCGGAGGTGCAGTTGCACGCTCTCGAATGGGCACTCGCGGTCGGTTGTGCTTGATCCGTTCGCGGGTGTGGCCAGCACGGCCCTGGCTGCCCGGGCCCTGGATCGGGACTTCATCGGGATAGAGCTGTCGAGCGAGTACGTGAAGCTGGCGCTCGACCGCCTCGCCCGGTCGGCCAAGCCGACTGTGGCTGAGGCGCCCCGCCTGGCCGCGCGCCGCCGACGCCACTGAACCACTGAACCACTGAACTAGGGAACCAGATGACCGCGAGCCCGGAGGGCGAGCTTGGGCGTTGAATGGATGAAACGGGTTTGGGAGGCTACGATGCCTGCGGATCAGGCAGGACACTAGGCACCAGGGCCGAAGGAGAGGCGAATGCTGGACCCAAATGACAGGGCTGTTGTGGCGCGTGTTCTTGAGGACATCTCTGCGCGGTGCTCTGTGGAGTTCGTGGTCTGCGAGCCGGGCCACGAGGGCGGAGTAGGGGGCATGGCGGCCATGAATTGGGCAGAGGTCCTCGGCTTCTTTGACGATCCGGACGGATGGTGGGCGGCCCGACACGGGATGCCGCGTAGCCTGTATGTGCGCTGGCGGCGCTGGATCGAGGCCGGCAATGGCGATCCGATTTGCACGGGCCAGCGGCGGAATGGAGCGCGCTGCAGTTTGGGTATCAGCGCCGAGGCGGCGTCGCCGCAGGCGTACACGCCGGGCTACAGCGACAGGTGCAACAGCCATCAGGGGGAGGCGGGGGCGTGGACACGCAAGAGGCTTGACGACGCGACCCGCAGTTTCGTGCTTGAGCGGGACAAGGGATGCGGGCTTTGCGGAGCGAAGACGGACGAGGTGGACGTCCACCATTGGGATGGCAATCCGGGCAACGATGAGCTCTGGAACCTGATTGCCGTGTGCGGCACCTGCCACCGGCGGCTGCACGGCACGACGCAGGAGGGCTGATTGGCTGCTAAGTGGGCCAGTGAGGAGTGGCAGGGGCGCGTGTGGGCGCTGGATGGCCAGGTCTCCTTGAGGGAGCGGGTGACCTTGCTGGCGCTGGCGAAGCACGCGGACGGGGAGGGGGTCTGTCATCCTTCTCACGGGCGCCTGGCGGGGATGTTGGGGGTGGGGCGCCGAACGGTGATGCGCTGGCTGGGGGCGCTCGAGGAGAGGGGGCTACTGGCCGTGGAGAAGCGAAGGCGCAAGGACGGGGGTCGGTCGAGCAACTCGTATCGGCTGATGCTGCCGGCCGCAGCGGTTGCCCCCCCCTGTGACATTCATGTTGTCACAGCCCCTGTGACACCTAGGTGTGACAGCCCCTGTGACATTCATGGTGTGACAGCAGAACTATCAGTTGAACCTACAATTGAACCTCTCCTCCCCGCCGACGAGAGACTAGAGGAAGTTCAAAGTCCAACGCCTGCCCTGAGCGCAGTCGAAGGGTCCAAGGTCCAAGGTCCAACGATCAACGGCCAACGGCCAACGGCCGACGTCGAAGGCGAAACGCCAACGCCAACTACGCAGTTGGGGCTGTTTGGGACTCCGGCTGAGGACCTGGCGCGGGTGCTGTTGCGGGTGCCTGAGGGGGACCGGGGGGCGGTCTCTGACCTGGTGGGGGTGGGGCTACGGGAGCACGGGGCCCGGGCTTTGGGGGTGTTCTTGAGGCAGGTGGCGGCCTGGCCTGCTCATCGCTGGGGGACGATCAAGCACGTGCCTGCTTACCTGGCTACGGTGCTGGCTCGGTGCGCTGAGGAGGCTAACAGGGCTGAGCTGGCTGAGCGTGAGGGGCGGGTGCGTCGTGAGCTGCAGGCGGCTGAGATCGAGCGTGGGCGGCAGTTGCAGGCTGATGAGTCCGAGCGTCGGACGGCTGAGCGGGCGGGGCTGGTGGCTGCGTTCCAGGGGCTCTCAGAGGGCGCTCAGCGCGATGTTGTCTGTGAGGCGTGGGAGGGCTTGTCGCCTATCACGCGTCGCGTGGCTGACCGCTCTCGTCCGCTGTCGGGCATATTGGGCGTCTTTGTGCAGGACGCTATGAGGAAGCGGGCTCCGCCGGCGGAACGGCGAGTCTAAGGTCCGA
>SDBT01012675.1_pt1 | contig 13543 bp, 14 predicted proteins | sample 2277101 | NCBI WGS metagenome assembly SDBT01 (sample SAMN10404973, study PRJNA504765) | marine sediment metagenome | isolation source: marine sediment core GS10_PC15, 103 cmbsf | place: Arctic Ocean: Southern Knipovich Ridge | collected 2010
GATCCATGTTAAAGAATTCCTTGGCACTCCTTTAGCCTCTTCCGCAATCAAATCCAATACGTCTGTGTTGTATTGAAAACCTTCGAACTCACATACATTTTGTAACAAACCTCTTATTTCTGAAATGCCCACTCTTCCAAAATTTAGAGGGGTACATCTATCGAGGAAGGCTTCGCCTACTCCCTTAGCTTTACTTTTGAGTTTTTCAGGTTGATTGGTACAAAAGATAAAATAAACATGTTCGTATCCACTTTCAATAGGTTTGAGTAGAAGGTCTTTTGCTGCTGTAGTAAGTTCGTGTGCCTCATCAAATATTAAAACCTTATATCGTGTGTTAAATGGTGCCATGGGAAGTTCATTCACCATAGCACTTACGTGGTCTTTTCCTCCCGTTTGTCCTACATTAATTTCTTTAATATCTATATTACCACCTTCAAGTATAGACTTACAGGAAGTACATTCCAAACATGGGTCGGAACTCACGCCATTTGTCTCACAATTTAAACCTAAAGCTATAATTTTTGCTGCCGTTGTTTTACCACAGCCAGCGTCGCCTGTAAAAAGTTGTGTGTGAGGAGTTTTTTTATCGTCTAAAGCATTCTTGATAAGTCTTTTGTTAGTTTCATTGCCGAGCATCTCGTCTACTTTGCATGGACGATACACAACATTGAGGTCGTTGGACCCCAACTTTGTCTCGCGTCTAATGATCATAGTTATCTCCTTGTCCTTGGCTGTGCTTTCATATAATATAAGCATTCTTTTACGTTTGTCAAGTGCTCAAAAGGTAAATTCTTTTTTCACAGTTCTCTTCATCGCCTCGCCTTTCCTCTAAAACAGTGGCTCCCCATGTGGTGGCCAAAAATATAACATTACCGTCATTATATGTGGAGGTTCCTTCAGTAACATGTATGTCTGATATGTATGATGAATTTATTGTGTCCGCTGTTTCTGCACTGTATACATAACTACCGCCTGATTCATATATTGCATGTAGTTCTGTTGCTTCAAAGACATCGTTCACGTTCTGATGCTCTCCTACAGTGTAAATAGGCGGATCTGGGTCATATACACTAACCCTCACCCAATCAATAGCTATGTCTGGTTGAGTTGAAGAGTTGCCGAACGAGAAACTAATGCTCCTATAGCCTGCGTCAAGGACACCAGAAGCCGTCAGTGTTTCTCCGTCATAATTTGACTGTTGGAAATTAGGAGACTCTATAACAGTATGAGTTTTAAAACTTGTACTGGCGACTTTAGTTCCCGGTATATTACCTTGACTAGTTCTGGAAACTAATCTATGTAGGGTTTCTCCAGTACATCCTATATTTACAGCAACACCAGCATTTGTGAACTGAGCAACATAATCGAGGTCAGTCGTAGCAGCTACTACTCTGAAATTGTATTCAAGTACACCCCCCAGGACAGAACGTGTTGAAGTCAATGTTATCTTAACATCATCATCACAATGCAAGGTGACTAAACTATTGGCTACAGTTACTGTATTACTACTATTTCCCCCATCACTGAAAGTCCATTTATCTGATAACTCTGTACCTTCAAAGTGATCATATAGTCTAAAGGTATTTTCAGAATCTGATTGATCGATGACTCTTCTGTTTCCATATAACATGTATATAAGCTCTGTATCTTTATTCAACTTTACCCATACTTGTACCGGATTTACATAGTCCCAACTCTCAATAAAGTAAAAGAGCTTGTTTCCTTCTTCATCAATAAAACGAATATCGATACCATCGGTTGCCGCCCATCTATAAGTGTCGTCTGGCGACGTCATAGGTATTTCTATTAAAATTTGGTAATCATCTTCAGGCACAGGTTTAGAGAACTCTATTATCCTGCTGTACTGCCAGTCAAAAATACTACCGTCTAGTTCTTTAATCTTAAAGGAAGGATTTACAACATAATAATAATCCCCATTAGTAGTCTGGTAACATTTGGCCGGCAAGCTGGCCGCCTCTGACACACGTTGGCTATCAGAGAACCTATATCTATCTACCCCTGAAATAGTTGTAGCACATAAATAATTCCCGTTGCCGTGAACGTAACTTACATTGTCATTTGTTATATCTGGATAACTCTTGTAGGCAGAAAACACGGTTAGTGTACCAGTAACAGTACTAACTGTACACCTGTACACACCTGAAGCTGAAGTAGCCACGTAAACATATTGGTCATTGGCCCAAACAGCATTAACTCCTCCAGAAAAGGTCACGAAGTTAATAAGTGCTTCTGAGGCCAGATCATATACACCTAAACCTATTGATGTAGCTTTGTATACATTAGGGTCCACTGTCCAAATATTCCTTCTTTCTTCAGGAATTACCACTCCTACTTCTTCGTCATATATAACATCAAAAGGGTAATCAAATACTATGTGCGAAAAAGTCTCATCTGGATGATTGACGTCACTACTAGTATTTGTCTCTTCAGCATAAGTTTCAAAATAATCTTTTGCCCAAAAAGCTCCACGGGCATTAGCAGATACTCCGCCGTAAGTCTGAGTGAGTGTCATATTATCATACTGCTGGGATGCAGTATTTGAATAAGTATGCCAATGAAAATTTAACTTGAAGGTATCATCTAAAACGCCGGCAGACATACCAGTTGAACCTATAAAAATATCGTCCATATAAATACTCTGGACCAATGTGTCAAAATTCACTATTAGTTTGGCTCTGTGAAAAGTGCTGTATGAAAATGACCAGGTAGCTCCGCCAGCATTTATAACATTACTTTTGGTAGAACGTAAATGAAAGTAATAACCGTAATTATAAGGTTTGTTATACCTATACTTTATGGTATTATAAGTAAGCCCTGGTATTGTAAAACTAACCGCATGCTGGGCGTCAGTATTGTCATCATCATACCAAGAAGAACCTGGTACTGGCCACCAATCGAACTCTAATGTATACTCTCCTTGTGTGGTATAACTGTTAGCAGAATAAAGGTTAACACCCTCACTCCAACCACCACCAATTAATCGTAAATATATTTTTGAACTTGTATAGTTTACATAAGAGTCTTCGTTAGAGTTGTCAACCCAAAGGTCACCAAAAGACCCAGTTGCATCATCATTTATTCTTTCATAGGCACCATGATCTCCTTCAAATGTTGCGATTTGGGAAAAAGCTATTGGTGGTTCAGTGTAACTATTAGTATATGTTACTTTATGTGGAGGGTCTGTAGAACTAGCTGTACCGTCGTCAGTACCATCACTAAAACTTCCAACCTCGTAGGTAGAACCACCAGGAAATATTCCTGACGCTGAAGCCTCAATTGCCAACCAACCAGCAACCTCATTAGAAGGTATTTTTCCGGAAGTCCCGCGAGCCTGAAAAATCTCTACACCGCTGGTGGTAACATTCATAGTAGAAACTGACATATAGTCGTTGTTATTGTGAGTATTTAAAGTGGCAAAAAATGCGGGATTTTCAGGAAAAGTATGAACAAAAGATAAAGATACTGTGTTAAATGAGCCTATTTCAGTAGGTGAAGTGTGTGTAGCATTTAATGGAATAGTTTCTGAGCCTGCTTCAATCTTAGTACCATCGGGTAGAGTGTAGTATCCTGCTTCCATAACTAAATAAGATATCCACTCATCACTGTGACAACCATTATTAAATTCTTGCATAAAAATTTCACAAGAATTATTAGTCAAATTCCTTACGCGGACATCAACTACCTCAGTACCAGTATACGTCATTACAAAAGTAATTACTACGGGGTTAATATATGCATTCTTGAACACTACAGTTTGGTAATGACTTCCACAACTAGAGTCTATTACATCATCAAGTAGAATCTTACCAACCTCTATTCTAAGAATTGCCACCTATTACTCCTCCCGGTTTTTATTCAATCTTAAATTATTAAGCATTTCGTAAATGTAGCACAACACACCTGCTCCACCATAAACAGGCAGCACATGATCTGCAAGATTCTTAATTTGAGGCACAGCGTCCTCGGGACATATAGAAAAACCAGACATCTTGAAACAATCTACGTCGGAATAGCTGCTGCCTATATATAAAACATCATCAGCAGTCACATCGTAACGACGTAGCATACTGTTATACGCCTCTTTCTTGCTTCGCTCTGCAAAATAAAAAGAAACGTTTCTTTTCCTACACATAGATGCAGTTATGGCGGCATCCGAAGATAAAAAAGCGAAATTCCAATGCTTCTTCATAAGATTGATCGCTTCGAAATCTTTCATGTAAAATTGTTTTAAAACTACGGTGTTTAGTTCTCCATAACCAGTAAGATGTTCGGTAATAATACCATCTGCCTCACTGATTACAAGTTTAATATTGTTTAGCCCCACAGGACCACCTCCTTTTCCGTCTAACTATAATGTAGTTTGTTTATTGAACTCCCCTAATTCCAGTAGTTGTTCTTTTATAGTTGGTATATCTATATTAATGTTTTCTCTTATAGTTGTAAGAGACCTATCACACATTTCATAGGTTACAGACTTTCTTACGTCTACATTTAGGTTGTAAACATCTGAGACTAATTTTACTAATTCATATTTAGTAACAGTATTTGGAGAATGAATATGCTTGACTCCTTGCCAAAAAAGATTATCATTTATAATAGTCTCGCAAACCTTAGCAAACTGCAGGCAAGTTATACCATTCCAAAAATGGTTAGTAAAACCATTCACAGAGCTATCTTTACATGATTTAACCCACTCTATTAGGGATAGGAAATTAGATTTTTCTTCGCCTATTATGGAAGTTCTAACAACTGTAGCTTTGTTGGGCTCGCCCATAGATTTAGACTTTCCATAACTATCTGTAGCATTATGGTTTGCCCTTTCATTATACTTACCTTTGGCACCATCAAACACACAATCGGTGGTAATGTGAATCAGCTTACTGTCTGTGACTTCGCATACATCTGCAAGTACTAAAGGAAACACTGAGTTTACCCTGACAAAATCTAAATCTGTTAATCCGGGCCGTTGTTTTATTAAACCCATACAGTTTATAACAACATCTCTAGATTTAAAACCAAACGAAAGTAAATCCCTCTCTATGTCAGGACTGGCTGCATCTAATTCCTTTCTAGACACACCAACAACATCTTGTATTCCTGATAAATAGTCATATACATATGTACCTAACATGCCTGTACTTCCTAAAACGTAAATATTCATGTTAAAAACCCTCCCTTGTCCAATAAATCTTTTAGATAATTTACATCCTTAACATTGTCTGATGAGGAAAAACTGTCCCCTATAAACCTATCCAATTTTTTTACGTATCTATAATCCCTATCTATTTTAATATCTGGTAATATAACATAGTAGTCATCATTAAATTTATATGATCGTTTGGACTCATGGACAGAAATAAGCTCCTCGTCCGCCTTCTCTCCCTCTCTCATACCTATCTCTTCTATAGAGGTTTCTTTATCTCCATAGTGTAACATTAAAGCTTTTGCCACATCTGATATATAAAAGGATGGCATGTTCATAACATAAGTTTCTCCGCCGGCACTTTCAGTAACCGCTTGAAATAGAAGGCGGATGGCTTGTGGTAAGGTCAAAAAATATCTAGTCATTGATCCATCTGTTACAGTAATCTTATTCTTGGTTTTTATCTGGTCAATAAATAATGGCACTACACTACCATTGGAACCCAAAACATTGCCCCCCCGAACACAGACAAAATCAGTATCATTTGTTAAATTATTTGCCTGGATCGCTATCTTTTCACCGACAGCTTTAGTAAAACCATATAGATTAGTTGGAGCAACTGCTTTATCTGTGGATACGTCTATAAATTTTTCTATACGGTACTTTATAGAGGCATTAACAACGTTCGCTGTACCGTCTATATTAGTCTTTATAGCCTCTTGTGGTTGGTTTTCACAAACTGGCACATGTTTCAGAGCTGCTAAATGAAAAACGATATCTATACCACGACTAAATAATCTATCAACAGCGTCGGCATCCCTCACATCCCCTATAACATACTCTACTTGACTACCGCTAAATCTCCTTTGCATATTGACCTGGGCTAATTCTCCCCTAGAAAAGATTATAATTTTTTTCGGGGCCTTCTCCAGTAGCTGTTTTGTTAATTCATTACCCCAAGAGCCTGTACCACCAGTAATTAAAACTGTTTTGTCTTTAAACAAATTATTCATATCTTACATATCTCCTATTTTATACGTCATCTTTCTGACCATAAACCCTTCAGCGTAAGTGTTGGGGGCTTCAGAAACTAATGTTGCCCAATAAGATTCTCGTCGTTGAATTAAGTCTATATTAATAGCGTTTAATTCTACTTGGGATTTGAAACATTCAAGTAAACTTCTCTTAAAATCAAATGAAATAATACTAAACATATTAGGCAAGAAATTATAAGAGGTTCCACTATTATAAAATATTATTTGTGTATCTAATTTTCTGCCGGCTGACTGGCCTAGATAAGAGCATCTTCTGTGGGCTTGATGTGTGTCTAATTCAAACATGGTGTACACAACGTCCGCTTTTAATTTATCTAACTCCGCAACGATGTCTGAAATATCATCGCTTTCTTTGAATAATAACAACTGCGGTTCTTTAATACCCAGCATATTAATAGACCCAAGTTGCTCTTGGTGTCTCATAACTACATCTCCTGTTCTTATTTCATCAGAAGATGTTATGGCTATAGAAACTTCATCATTATTCTTAACGTGCTTTAATAAAGTACCGCCCACTCCTATCTCAATATCATCGTAATGGGCACCTACTGCCAAAATTATGGACATAGTATAATTATCTCCTTTACCAATTAATGGATGCTCTTGAACGGTCTATCGGAATAAAACCTTATGCCCCATTTTCGTATATAATCCCTAAAGTGATCGGTATATTCGTCCTCCAACCCACTAAACTGCAAAGTTCCTACATTAAAATCGCAGTCATTGACTGTTATGACAGGGTAGTTAACTTCAATAGACGGACTCACGTTATGGTGCTCCGCTATCTTTTTATACTCACTGATTATATAATCTACTTTTTTAATTTTTTCAGCTGTAGAAAGAGGCACAACTTTCTTTATAAATCTGGCCGGGTTGCCGACATAAATTCCCGAGGTCTCTGTTAAATTCTTTGTAACAACACTACAAGAACCTATTACTATATTTTTAGCTATAGTTATACCCATTAATATAACAGATCTAAACCCCACTATGACACCGTCATCTATGGAGACACCGGCAAATTTTGCTGGGTATCCTTCAAGTACTGACAACCAATAACCGTGTGTTTGTATAGACACATCCAAACTAAATCCCACATCATTACCTACAACGATCTCTTCAGCTAAATTTATATAATTATTATGTATTGTACATCTATCACCCATAGTAAAATTCGCTGTAGGGTTAGTATGGCCGCCGCCACCTATATTTAATCCATCACTGTGATATAGATCGGTACCAAAAGAAACGTTATTGCCGGCGATTTCAACATTATTTCCCAGGTGACTTCTATTGCCTATAGCAAATGTTCCCCTTACATCCACATTAATATTCTTACCAAAAGAAACATTAGATCCGATCTCTATCTTATCTGCTTTAATAAGTATATCATTAGCCTTGTTCTCATAAACACCCATAACTACAACTCCTTACATATAAATTCCACCATTAACATTTATCGACTGACCAGTTATATACCCAGCACCCTCTGACGCCAAGAACAACACTGTCTCTGTTATCTCATCCGTCTTGCCCGGCCTATTCATAGGTATCTGTTCTAGTACCTTGTCCTGTAATTCAACAGGCAATCTCGTCCACATACCAGTGTCAATATAACCAGAAACTAAGGCATTAACTGTTATTCCCTTCCTAACTACTTCTTTAGCAACGGCTTTAGTAAACCCTAACACGCCTGCCTTGGCGGCAGCGTAATTGGCAGCACCGGCAACACCTATCTGTGCTACCACAGAAGAAATATTTATGATACGATTTGCTTTAGTTTTATTTAATATTGCTTTTGTACAATTAAAAGTACCAGTTAAATTTACATCTATAACACTATGCCATGTCTCCTCATCCATTCTTTTAACTGTGGAGGTCTTAAAATTGCCGGCATTATTCACTAAAATATCAACACCACCAAACTTCTTCACAGCGGTATCAACTACCTGCTCAACACTTTTTAAATTTGTTACGTCCATCTGTAGTACAATAGAATCACCGTAAATGTCATCAGATACTTTCTTCAATAGGTCTAACCGATCTTTACAACACAAAACTATATTTGCCTCTTCCTTACCAAACCGCAACGCGATGGCTTTACCCATTCCCCTAGAACTACCTGTCACTAACACAGTTTTGTTTTTAAAATCCATTATTTATCCCCGTTTTGTTTCATTGTATATATCTCTCAATTTTCTTTTGGTTCTTGGGTTAACATCATCTGTAATTTCTAACCAATCTGGTAATAAATCTAAGTCTATTCTAGTCACTAACAAGTCATCTTCAATAAAAAATCTTTCTAATAAATAACCAGTCTGGCCAAAACTACCGTACAATTCATACTTATCTATTATTTGTTGGTCAGTAGCAAACCCACGATGTACTAATGTGTAATCTAACCGTCTAAGCTTTTTTATACTAACAGGGGAAGCACTAATATGTAATCCTGCTTTACTTTCAAAGTGTATATCAGGCCTAAATTTCCAAATTGGGACCACGCCGCCGTCATTAACCGCATCATAAAGATTATCATATCTCCAATAAGTGTCGCTCCGCCATAAATTCTTATGACCAAATAGATAAGCATCGTAATCCTCATCAATTAAAGGGGTAAACACTTCTCTAAACACATCTCCGTTGTTTTTTAGTAACCTACCGTCTATTAAAGTGTCACCGTCCAAGGCAAAGATCCAATCTGAATCGGGGTGGTCTTTTTTAATTAAGTTAAGTAATTCATTTTTACAAACCATCTCCTCTTTAAAACGATTTGTAGGTGAGCTGATGACAGTAGTATTATCAAATTTAGAATAATAATCTAAACTACCATCAGTTGAATTTTGATCATATATGTATATATAATCACAAACAAGTGTCATACATTTAAACCAATTCTCTAAATTTCCCTTATATAATTCATTTCTTAATTGAGCAAAACCAATTGTCTTCATACACTAATTCTCCTTTAGTGGTGCGTTTTAAAAATTCCAGCCTTCTTCGACAGGTCTTAAAAATTTAGCTGGGTTTCCAGCATATATACCAGGATTTATTATGTCCTTTACAACGACAGAGCCTAGACCTAAAACAGTGTTGGGGCAAATAGTGATACCATTTCGTATAAGAGATCCTGAACTTACCCAACAATTTTCTCCTATAGAAACGGAACCATTAGTTATAGCCCCGGAGGCAAACACAGTATTTTTCCCTATATTATTATTATGTCCTATATTATTTTTAGCTCCTATTTTTACACCGCCTTGTATAATTGTAGAAGACATAGTACCCCTATGTATTACAGAATAAGGACCAATTTCTACATTGTCTCCTATAACAATGTTTCCAGTATGTACAAATTGCAACTTACTACCGTCTGGGCCATTAGCTACCTTAAGGCCTTCAACATTTAAAATAACTGTTGGGTGTATAACACAACCATCTCCTATAGTAGGCCCTTTAACAAGGGTGTTCTTATGTACATAATTATGATATAAAGTAAACATAAATTCTGAATCGTCAAGGCAAAATCCCTTTACACATTTTGGTGTTTTGTTAAACACTCTCCCCATATGCTGTGGAGCAATAACACAAACATCTTTGTTTGTGTTATATAAAAAATTAGCATAATGTTCATTTCTAATAAAAGTAACACAGCCATCTTTAAGATCAGTCACAGGACATGTATCTTCATAACCCTTAAACTTTTTTAGCAGGTACTCCAACATAAACACCCTCCTCTAAACAATTCTTACTCACATAAGCCATGGCTCCGATAGTGACACCCTTTCCTATTGTAATATTAGGACCTAACACTACTGCTGTTCCTATAAATGCGTCATTACCTATATAAGTACCCTCTGATTTCTCTCCCGTATGTTTACTATAAATTGTCATTACATTCGGTGATATAAAAACACCATCATTTACAAATACCTTTCTTGCTATGGTGGAACCGAATCTTAAAGTCACATTATTACCAATAGCATTATCTCCTGAAGATCTAACATAACTATCCACACAAACATTACTTCCTATCTTAGTTCCTTTTTTAAAAAGAACAAAATTCTGAAGGGTAACATTGCTCCCAACCTCACACCCGCTCTCTATAACACAAAAATATCCTATTTTAAATCCTTTATCGTATTTAAATGACGAATGAACAACACTTAAATGTCTAAATAAAAACCAAAGCTTACTAAAATAATTTTTCACTTTAATTATCCTTTATCCATACTGAATCAAATTGAAATTCTCCTTTATTATTTTCTACGCAAGGAAACTTCTTTAATATCTTAAATCCTTTATCTAATAGAAACTGTGTAACATAATTATCAAACTTCTGACCTTTGAATCCTTCATGATCTTCTGTTTCTATATGCATTATCTTTACTGTATTTAGAATATCCCCCATACCATCAAGTACTTCATAAGTAGCACCTTCAACATCTATCTTTATCATATCAATGTGATCTACATTTAAATCTCTGCAAATAGAATCTAATCTATAACATTTAACTGATAGTGTTTCAGTACCGTAAGCTGAGCCCCTATCGAATACACCATGTATACCATTAATTTCTTTCTTGTGAAAAATTGTTTTGCCGTCATAATTAAACACAACCTTATTGAATGTGTATATATTCTCAAGATCTTTCATATACATTTCATAATTTTCTGGCAACCCTTCGAAAGCATATACGTTAGCGTCTGGAAAACTTTGTTTAAATAGTAATGAGTCCTTAGCATCAAGAGCACCTACTTCGAAAATTATATCTACCTTGTCTGTGTGATTCCTAACTATATCTATAAATTCAGGCATAGTTATTTCATGTAATTCTATCATTTATTATTCCTTATAATTTTATATCATTTGTTCAATTAAATTTGTCCATTCTTTTTTACAGGAGTCTTTACTAAGGCCCATACTTAATAAAAACTCTCTAGTGGAGAACTCCTCCTTGTGGGCTTTAATATAGGCTATACATTCTAAATAATTACCACCACTTTCTTTTAGACCCCAAGGCCCACTAGGGACATTATATAAAGCTCCACAGTTAGTCATTAACAAGGGCAACTTACATGCTCCTGCTTCTATAGAAGCAAGATGCTGTGTCTCTCCTATTGAAGTACAGATTAACATCTCGCAGCTATTATGTATTTTAACCAAAACATCATGGGAGACTCTATTAAATACCTTAACTCTTGGATGATCCATGGAGAAATTATCTTTCATAACTATACAAAAATTATAATTAGTAGTATTTATTAAATCCAAAATAATATTAAATCTTTTATTAGGTACATTATTAGCACCTACGAATAAAATACTATTTGGTAGAACATCTGGATGTTTAACATTTCGCTTATTAAAAAAATTAAAATCAGTACCAAGAGGTATAATTTTTATATCACCTTCAGTAATTTCATTTTTGTATTGCTCATAAGTAAAATTAGAATTAAAAACAGTAGTAGTAACAGCATTATTACATACATCAAGTTGATTATTTCTTATAGTTACATCACCTTTACTACGATCTTGCAACAACGTTATTTGTTTGCATGGTAAATTTATCCTTCTAAAATAAGTAGCGTTTCTTATTATGTAGTCAGGCATACCTTCTAATTTAGCACCCTGTTCTATTTTATCAGCTAACACCTTATAATCAGTGTAGCCATTAGTTTTATCTACTAAAGCAGGAAACCATTCTAACAAATCGTGCCAAATCGTCTCTGTGCCTGGAATACAAGTAAGACAATCATTTACTAGCCAACCTACTTTTACAGGCATGTCAAATTCCTCCCCAAAACTAAACTCTATTTAATGCTCTTATATCTATATCAACAGTAACATTAGTGAAATCTAAAAACCAAAAATCGGAACAGTCAAAACTCTTTAGCGGGAAATCATACAAATATTCAAATCTAATACCATTAACCTTAAAAAACTTCTCCCACATATCCCTAGAAATCACAACCGGATGTAAATCATGCTCATCATTTTTAGTGTGTATACTACACAAATGCTTATTGGTGGATGATGATAAATTTTGCCAGAGTTGTTTCTGTAACTTCCTAGGTATATGTTCAATTAGTTCAAAAGAAGTGCTTAACTCAAACTTGGTAGTCAGTGAAAAAGAAGCACTACTTACATCAGCTAAAATCTTAACTTCAGGAGGACAATCTATTTTATCAAACAATTCTTTATTACCTTCCACCCCAATAACATTAGCTATTTTTAAATCATGTGCTATTTTAGGTAAATAACCCAAACCTGTACCAAAATCCACAAATTTATTTGTATTGGTTTTATTTATTATATACCTCAACAGCCTCTCTGCATTATCCTCACGTACACTGGCAGAACTGCCGGACCCGTCACAGTTAGCCATAATTTAACTCCTTTTTATTCATCCTTCTCTCCTTCTTGAATATGGTAAACTGGAGAATCAAATACAGTTATATGTTTCATTCCATATTTCTTTTCTAAAATCTCATGAAAATAATAATCATCGCCAGATTTATAAACGGGCCTATCGTTAGCGTAACCAAAAACAACCCCGTTTCCCTCTATGAACGCGTTCCCTATTGGATATTTCCCACTTTCTATAAACCTATCTTTATTAAAAATACAAGGCATATATAGTCCGGCTGGTTTAATTACATCTTCTTTAATGGTTTCCGCAAACTTTGACCAGCCTGAACCATCAAAACTATTTGGGTGTATACCAAAATTATGACCAATGTGTTTTAATAAGTTAATACCATGAATACCACTATCCATCTTACCACTCTCAATTAAACGACTACAGGGTATATTAGTACCGTCGTGATGTTTTAACAAGTTTTTGAGCCAATCTATACAAAAACCATCATCTGAATTAACTAAACATACATTATCGTATTCGCTAGACTCTATACAAAAATTATATGCTCTATATGTTCTGTTTAAATAGAACTCAGCAGGGTCGGGGGCATTAAAGATGGTGTAATTTATATCTAAATTTTTAAGTTCAGATATAACTTCATCAGTAGCGTCATTAGCTACTATTCTGACTCCAACATCCCATCCCTCTACCTCACATAAAGCACTATTAAGCTGTTCATATATAAAGTGTAAATATTGAACTGAACTGAAAATTAAAGACACTACTTCTACATTTTTATTTATCATTTTATAGTCCGCCACCTACCAACCTAAGCACCTCAAACGCTTCGGCGTTATCAACATTACAAGATAGCCCTCTTAGGTATGAGTATTTTTCTATTAATTCTGGAGGCCTGTAACTCCTAACCTGCGACATATATAATTTATACGCCTCAAAGTTAT
>SDBT01012676.1_pt1 | contig 13542 bp, 8 predicted proteins | sample 2277101 | NCBI WGS metagenome assembly SDBT01 (sample SAMN10404973, study PRJNA504765) | marine sediment metagenome | isolation source: marine sediment core GS10_PC15, 103 cmbsf | place: Arctic Ocean: Southern Knipovich Ridge | collected 2010
CCCATATCCAACGCCATACCCCTCAATCCACGCAGATTACTCAATCCGGGTTTGCGGCTTACCCACTCCATTGCTGCTTCACTTGCTTTACTGTCCACAACCCGATTCAACCGCTGATATGTCCGATTTCCTGAAAGCATGCAATCCAGGCATTCATGATTGGATGTTCGGCCATCACAAAGAGTGTTGTTGCTCCGCAGTAAAGTATGCTTGGGGCAGATGAACCAGTAGTCGGTGAGGGTTAATACAATGGGCAAGCCAAAGTCATTAATTGCTTGAATGACACTCGCTGTTAGCGTATAGCAAGAGGTTATGTGAACAATATCTGGCTGCCAATCCTCCAACCAATTCACCAATTCCCGGGCGATTATTGGATTACGGAACAAATATTCATTTGGATTGGGTGCTAAATTCCAGTTGAGATGAACCCGCCGGACAGGTATATCTTGATATATATCATCGCTAAATCCATTCCAATATTGGTCTCCTTCATCCCAACTACCTGCACAAACAACTTGTACCTGGTGTCCTGATCTTAGCAGCTGTAAAGCATAAGCGAGAGTTCGTTTCTCCGTTCCTGCTGTATGAGTAGGCGGAAAGAAACTCGACAGCAACAGAATTTTCATAGGAAATTTTTCTTTTAGACAGATTGTTTCCAGCGTGATGAATTAATCATAATAACGCCTGAGCATCATTTCATAAGTGATAATCGGTGCGATTTTTCCGATCGTCCATTCTTCCATATTAGAAAGGTGACGACTCATCAATGAATGCAAATATGAAGGATCAAAAATACCCCTTTCGGCTGTACGTGGATCGAAGAGAATGTCTTCAGCCCAATCACGAAGTTCATTTCTTAAATAATTTTCATAATCTGCATAAAGCGTATCCAATTCTGGGAATACCTTCCATATATGCCGGTTGAATCTCCGCTTGGACTTTACAATAAACGCATGAGAATCCCTTATTAGCGATCGGGTTGTCGGCAATAATTGATCATAATCATACGGAATATATGATAATCGAGGCAACCTTCTTTGGATAACAGCTCGGTACAACCGTTTATCCATACGAAATTGAACCGGCAGGGAATATAGGAAATCAAAAAGGTCATAATTATAAAAAGGGAATCGTACTTCGATGTGTGAGCGTTTAAAAGTGACAAGGTTACTCGTCAATCTCCGGTCATGATTGCGAAGATAGAAATACTCGCTTTTCACGTCCGAGCGATAGTCAAGATAAGGAGACAATTCGGTTCGAAAAGAGTCATATGCCAAACCCTGAACTTTATTGCGAATTGGCTGTCTATACAGGAGACTTTCTTCAGCCTCATTTATCGAGGGCCAGGTATATTTTTGGTTGAACTTATAAAACAAATGGGTAATAAGCGCGGAATCATCAACCGCGGAGAACAAAAGCGGTTCGATGAACCTTTTCCCCATCACTGTACCTCCCCCCCAACCAGTCAAATTGACATCCATCAATTGCCGAGCTTGCGATAAAGTGCTGATGCCATGGGCATGGATCCAGCTGTGGAATCCTTCAGTCAGATCGAGGTGAAAATCAACATTCTCCTTGACCCATTCCCCATCCGGGAGATCTATCCAATAGTGATCACTTCCTTCAACCTCTGCAATACGTTTGGCATAATATATATCCCGGCAATTCTGTATACCGTAGGTCAATGTAGCAATCGGACGGCGATCGATTAAACCCAATATCGTTCTTGAATCAAGGCCTCCACTGAGATAAACTCCAGGGCGATAGGCATCGCCTGATAGGCGTTTGACAGTCCGACTCAGGATCATCGCTATTTCTTCCGCCGCCTCCTCAAAACTCACTTCAGGACGATGCGGAATATCAGCAAATGACCAGTATGAATTGACTGAACATGATCCGGAAGCCAGTTCATAAATCAAAATCGAAGCGCATGGCAGCAGTCGGATTTCCTCAAAGAATGTGCGTTCGCCTAGAAGGAGTTGGAAGCGGACATATTGAGCAAGAGCTGTGAGATCCAATTTCCTGGGGAATTGTTCATCACATAATATGCCTTTCATTTCCGGCGCAAAGATCAACCGTCCGCCGCGGCATGAGTAGAATAGGGGGTATAAGCCAAAGCGATCATTGAAAATCAGAATTCGATTTCTCTCTCGATCGTAAATTGCAATGATGAAGACCCCGTTTAATTTCGGGATAAAGCTTTCTCTCTCTTGTTCGTATAGAGCCGTCAGGAGCTCTTCATCAGATTTGGAATTAGTATTTTCAGCAAGCATTTCCCGGTTGTAAATCTCACCTGCCATTACTAAAGCAATGGTCCGAGAGGAATTCCACACAGGTTGGGGTTCCTGGTTAAAAATCCCGATGCCTATCCTCCCTATAGCCAAATTCTTGGAGTCATCAACAAAACTTTCAGCGATGAACCAATCCCGATGAGACATCGCTTCCGACATTTGACTAGCCAGAGATCGAATGTCTATGGCTCGTTCAGGATCTGCAAAACCAAAAACACCGCTCATTATTTCACCTTATTATCCTTCCAACATTAATGATGCTGAGGATATCTAATCGACTTCAGGATATAAACGAATCAAGACATTATCCCCAAAGCCTAAATTGCGTTAGACACTCAATCATCGCAATAACCATTGATGCGATCTCTCCCCCTTCTGATTGATGTGATGCACGTGTCCCCAATCGCTAACCTACCCGAGTCACACCTCGCGCCAATGTGCCCCAGTATGGTCTAGATAATACGAGTCCTAAGTGTTGCTTTGATGCTTTCCAAAACCACTTGAATGCCCGTCGCGCATCATTAGCTCGAAACGCTTCATCGGCAAATGCCAGGTATGCACCAGCGGCGATCTTTGAATAGTGCTTTTCTAATGTGGGTGAGTCCGGGCTTATTTTTTCTAATTCACTTAATAATCCCCGGACATCCATCTCTGAACGCTCCCATTTGAGGGTGTTAGGTTCGGGTCGAATTTCAATCGGCAAATGCGCTCTTGCCAGACTTCGCCATAGTCCTAAGTCTTTACCCACCTCTGGGTTTATCTCATGCATCCTCAAGAAGTAATACGCACTCAACTCGAAATCCCCAAAAGCCAGGTACCGGGTTGATGCTGACCTAAAATAATCCGTGTATTCGTCCTTCTTTTCCTCAGGCCATGCAGATGGATCACCTTCTGGGGGACCATTATCTCGTTCTAAAATTTGATAATTAGCAGCAATCATCCGTTGCGGATCGCTGGACATATTGGAGCCATGCTGGCGATACCGAACTAACGTTTGTGGAATCCCTACAAAGGGGTTATTGCCTGAGATCTTTATCCACAGATCCGTATCTTCCACAGCTTGGAGGGATTCATCAAAGTATCCCTCTTTTTCTGCAATCTTCTTTCGAAAAATAACAGCGCTAGGTATCAACCAATTGCCTCGATTGACCAAATATTTATAAAATTCATCAGGAGGAACAACCTTCAAAATAGGTGAGCCTATGATGTTCCCATCACAATCTATATAGTTTTATCCACAATATACTGCAGCTGCCTCCGGATTGCTCTCTAAAGTTGGAAGCATCTTTTCCAGATAATCTGCTTCCCAAACATCATCAGCGTCTAAGAGGGCTATCGCCCCAGCAAGTGAAGCATAGATACCAGTATTTCTTGCTGAACTCAAACCTTGGTTATTCTGATAAATATAACGAATTCGTGGATCATTGAATTGAGCTGTCACCTCGGCAGTGTTGTCAGTTGAGCCATCATCCACGACGATGGCCTCCCAATCATTGTAGGTTTGGGCTAGCACACTCTCAAGGGCATAACTCAAGTAATGTGCATGGTTATAACATGGGATGATCACACTCACATCTGGACACATATTTCCTCACCTCTGTCTTATGATGAACACAACTAAAATCAATAATATGACCAGGGTGGAGGCGATAATAATGGGTGTCATAGGATTTGATGGAGTTGATGCAGTATTATCAAATAATTGTGCTGTGGCTTCAGGAGTAGTTGTTTCAATATCCTGAGTTACGTTATTATCAATAGCCTGATCGATGTTCGCTGGATCTTTGGTTTGTGATTGTTGTCCAGGATTAAAAATTGGGATAGATTCTTGCGCAATATTGGGTGCATCCACTATTCTGTTGGAAAACCAGATATTTTGAGTTTCATTGCGATCATCATACACAATTTGGAGCTTATTTCCCTGACAAATGGTAATGTCCTGTCCATGGGGATCAATTGCCCGATCTTCAATCCGCTCTGGAGGCCCCCACATCACCCCATCCCATTTGGCAGAGTACACCCCTCCTCTTATTGCAGTTACGACGTGAACCACTCCCGCACTATCCTTCGTTAATGCATTCGGGCCTCCAAAGGCTGCCCCCAATTCCATAATCTCAACCGATTCACTCCATGTTTTCCCCCCATCATCAGACCATTGATGCATTCGTCTTGGATCGTGCCATGTTAAATGAATTTCATCTTTACCAAATGCATACGGTGAAATCACGTTCACACCTTGAAAAGCAGTCCCAAGATCATCAATGAGCCGGTAATCGCTCCAGGTTTGACCGCCATCTTGTGAACGTGCATATCCTACCTCTGAGTAATCGCCATAATCTTGAGAACGGATGGTTATACCTACATGGATGCGACCCTCACCATCAACGGCTATTCTGCCGAAGGGATCGGAAGGATAAGCGACATTTTTTAAGAAAACCTGAACAGGTGATGACCATGAATTGCCACTATCGTTAGATCTGATATATTCGACCCCCACTTCGAGAAAATCGGATGAAAATGTTCCATACACAACATGTAAAGTTCCGTCTTTATCGATGGCAATCGACCCATCTTCTGTGCCTTGAGCAAGAGGCATTGGCGCCATCCAGGCTCTCGCATCGTTCGCCATGCTTAATGGAACATGAGAGTAATATAATCCGCCGTGTAACCATTTATCGACCCAAAGTAAGTGAAGCATATCGTTATTATTCGAAATCGCTGCTGACAATTTAATCATTAAGTTGTTCGGGTCAGGTTCAGTCATTACATCGATCTGTGCTGACCACTCACCAGATGTATCATTCATATAATAGATGGCGGATGAGTCGAAGCGATTAGACCATAATAAGTGGGTATTTTGATATTGATCGCACAATATCACTGGGTATAAGGTATTGTGCGAAGTCGACGACTGAGTCATATCTATGGGATAGGTCCATATTGGAGAAGTCACTTGAGCATAAATTACGGTATTGAAACCAAACATAAACCCAATCAATATGAATACCTTAAATACAGATCGTAAAACCTTTTCGGTGTTTAAGTTTCTACGAAAAAGAAATTGAATATGTCTCATTACTACTCTTGCCACTGGGTGAAAAAATCGCCCATCCCTGAAGTGAAAAAATGTGTATTAGTGATTGAATAGATTATCCACCACCAGATTTATCCTCAAAAGGGAAGAGTCTGAATCCAATACAAACCTCTCAGTCGCCTTCAATCATTTCAAAGTCACAGGTCACAGCGCCGTCAACACGGACGCCAAACTCCTTTTCTTCCGTATCGATAACATCTATGCGTATCGCTGAGTGAATCTGATCAAAAACATAACCGGAGGATTTAGCCAGCCACAATCCAACAACATAAATCCCAGGGTTAAGGTGGAGATTATCAATGTTGAATTTAATGATGTTTCGCCCCTGTTTGAGTTCCACTGACTTTCCTAGTGATACAGAATCCGCGTTGACTAGTTTAGTACCATATTGATCAAATATCGTAACTGCAATACTGTTAACAGTTCGAGTAACATTAGAAATTATTGCGAGCGAGAATTCAACCGGACCATTAGAGTAAGGTTTGAATCCAAACGATGCATTTGGACTACGGTAAGAAATGGCTTCGAAATATGCTTCTCCTGTACCAACTCGGCTTATGTCGCCGAGTTCAATCCAATCTCCGGGGGTAGATGAATAGAAATTTGAAGATAAATATTGTGAAATAATATCACCTGTAGCGCCTTTGGTTACTAATTGTCCATTATCGATAAATATTGTCTGTGAGCACAACCTCTGAATAACATTCATGTTATGGCTGACGAATAAAACTGTTCGTCCTAACTTGGCTACACTGTCCATTTTCCCCAAGCACTTCTTCTGAAACTCAGTATCACCCACCGCTAGAACTTCGTCCACGAGTAGAATTTCTGGCTCCAGATGCGCTGCCACTGCGAATGCTAAACGTACATACATGCCGCTGGAATAACGCTTGACTGGCGTCTCCAGAAACTTCTCGATCTCAGCAAAAGCCACAATTTCATCGAATTTGAGCTCAATCTCAGATCGATGCATTCCAAGGATGGCGCCATTCAGGTAGATATTTTCACGCCCCGTTAGCTCTGGGTGAAAACCCGTGCCCACTTCGAGCAATGAACCTACTCGTCCATTAATCACAGCTCGTCCACTAGTTGGCTCAGTTATCCGCGAAAGGATCTTTAGTAACGTGCTCTTCCCGGCGCCGTTGCGACCGATGATGCCGAGCACTTCTCCGCGCTTGACATCGAAGGAAACATCTTTCAGAGCCCAGAGGGTGTCTTCTGCTGCATGTTTCCCATTTCGCCGAAATGGAGCTGTGAAAATATCGACTAGCTGATCACGTAGTGTGTCATAACGCTGCTGCACAATGCCGATTTGGTATCTTTTTGAAAGGTTTTCTACTTTAATGGAAATGTCAGACATCGGTTATGTTATTGACCTCTAATATTCAGAACTAAAAAATTCTCAGATAATGTCGGCGAAAGTTCGCTCGGTACGACGGAAATATACTGCCCCGCTGATCAGAACCGAAATGGAGATCAGAAAGGAAATTAATAGAACCCACCCGGGAGCCTGGGCGCTGCCCAGATGCGGGCTCAACAAAGCCCAGCGAAAGCCTTCCACCACCGCGGTCATTGGATTAAGGGCCAGCAGGAAACGGTAAGGTTCAGGTATCAATTCGACACCATAGATCACTGGTGTGAGATACATCCAGATCTGGATCATAAATGGGACTAGGTAATTTATGTCCCGATAGCGGACATTGAGCGCAGAAAGCCAAAGACCAAAGCCTAAGGCCGTGACCATTGCCAATAAGAGAAATGCAGGTAAAAAGAGTATGGTATAGGTAGGTGGAGCTCGAAAATAAAACATCAAGACAACCAAAACGAGGAAACCTATAGCAAAGTCCACGAATCCAGAAAAGACACTCGAGATAGGGATCACCATACGGGGAAAATAAACTTTCGTGACCAGATTAGTGTTGAGAACCAGACTGGTTGAGGATTTGTTGATGGATGAAGCAAAGTAGGTCCAAGGCAGCAAACCAGCGAAGGCAAAGATTGGATATGGCACCTCTCCAGAAGGTACTTGTAACAAGTAGCCAAATAATATAGTAAAAACAATCATGCTGACAACAGGCTGGAGAAGTACCCACATCACACCCAGAGCCGTTTGTTTGTATCGTACTTTTATATCACGCCAGACAAGGAAATAAAGCAGTTCGCGATACTGCCATATAGCACCTAGTTGAAGTGAAAACCACCCTCGGCTTGGTTCAATAACGACCTGATGCTCAATTACTGGAAGCTCTTCTATTATATCCACAAATAAACCTCGATATTAATGAACTTTGAAATAAAACACAACTATCTCGCCCTAAGCTATCAGCTCCAAAGAGAGTTAGTCATCATGACAGGTTTTTTTTTCATTTGATTTTGATCCTTGGTCATCAAATCAGATTACTATCACGGTCACCTACGAATCCAACGCACAACTATAATTATCAAGAGAATCACAATCAAACCGATGGCTATCGGCCCACCAATAGCGATTAAATCTAAATTTCCCCTATTCTCAGGTTCCACTGGGAAGAGAACCGGCGTTTCAGTGCTCACAGGTGGAGAAGGTGTAGTTGCTTGAACAATGGGAAGCGTTGTTGAGGTAGTTTCTTGGGTAGGTGTGATTTGGACTATAGCATCTGCTGCTGCCTCTGGTAGATCAATGGCTTGATTGGTGAAGAAAAGCTGATATTTCTCGTTTCCATCTTGGGTAATGTCATTATTCAAAAGGATTACATTTAAATTCCCGACCTGGGAAAATTCGCTAACAATTGAATTTATCTCCGTATCAGGTGAAAACTGCAAATCCATATTCGGTTCCGCAGACCAACTTTGTCCATCGTACACCCAATTTTGCAAAATAAAAGTATCTACACCACTCCGAACCACCAATAACAGATGCAAGCGTCCAGATTTATCCAAGGAAAGGCTTGGTTTCCCGACAGTCTCACCAAAAACAGATACTGGAGCTACGCGTTCCCAGGTCACCCCATCATCAACGGATTGTTCATGCCAAAGCGTGGACCCGCTGGTGTTTTCCTGCTGCCAAACCCTATGTACTGTTTCTTCTCCTGTTGCAGCTAGTTGACTCCAAACAATTGGTGCTTCCACCACCAATTGAGGTGTTGTCCAGGTAAGACTTCCATCTTCTGAGCTCGCAAAGTAGAGCTCTAATGGTCCTTCTCCTGAAGGTAATGAATAACGGGTCCAGATAAGATGCAAATGCTCATTACCTGTCATAGCGAGGTGTGGATCATCAACCATATCCCAACCTGCACTTTGTGCATCAAACACTTTAACAATTTCCGACCATGATTGGCCTAAATCATCGGAACTGGTTATATATATCCCTCGTTCCTCATTAAGCGGAATGGCATAGGTCACATAGATAACATCATTCGAGTCGACCAGAATGTCGGGTGAGCTCCCGGTTAAGAGAGGTGATGGGATAGAAACTGGCTCACTCCAAGATGAGGCTAAAAATGCTTGGCTTCCATCCGACCGGCTGAAATAAATCTCCCCTCCATCGCCCCCGCTCCAAACAACGAATAATTGATTCTCGGAATCTACCGCCACCTCAGGTTGATCCGCTTTTCCATATGGAGAGGCTAATATCTCGGATGAGGGAGACCATTGGCCATCCTTGCGAACTGTGTAAAATATGCTCTTCCCCAGGTTTTGAGATACAACGCTATCAACCTGGCTCCAGAACAAGTGAACCCGGCCAATGCCATCGGTAGCTATTGTTGGTGAATTAATCTTTGCCTCAACCGAAACAACCTTTTTCAATGGACTCCACACATCCTCTTTTGGAAACCAATCAACAACGTCGATCAATTGCCTTTTCAGCAACCAAATATCACTTCCAATACCCTCATCACAACCTACCATGTACAAGCTATTGGAAACCACCAGACTCGATTGCCAGCAGCCAAAATTAACCATATTTTGGGTGTCAGGATCCACAAAACTTGTCAACGGCTCTTGAAGCTGTGGATCGCTCCATCGAGACCCATCCCAGGCTATCATGTACGCCTGGTCTGCTTTCCCCATTAAGATACGAGCTTGGTCACCAGGCATGAGCTGAAATTCTGTAAAGCAGAAAGGTACGCTGCCAAACATAGGTTGGTGAAGGCTCCAATTGATACCACCATCTTTTGACCATTGAAAATATTGGTTGCAAAAGCTATCACTGCTGCCTTTGCGCCACAGGAGCATCACGTCCTCACCTTCTGAGTCCACCAATATATCTGACGATCCAGATCCGACTAAGCCGACCTGAGCTTGATCAACCTCGATCGGCAAGTTCCAAGTTTGACCTCCATCCTCGGATGCTGCCAAATATACCCGCTCTCGCGGACGATTATCCCAGGCAACAAACACTCGCGCACCGTCCTCAATCATACTGCTGGAAACATCTACATTTGAGTCAACCAATTTCAGCGACCGGAAGTAAGGCGAAGCATAGAGTAATTCTGGTGTTGACCAGGTGCTGCTGCCAGCTCTTAGGCGTCGATAATATACACCGGCTGGGGATACTTCTGTCTCTAGTGACTTCACATAGCTCAGATGAAGATCACCATTTCCATCGATTGCCATATCAAAATCCAGGGGCGATTCAGCAATCTGCGCTTTTGGCGACCAGTTTGAGAACCTAGGAAATGCCGAAGCTCTGCCCCGGCTATAGAAAAGCTTGTCTTCAGAGAAAGGTCTTTCATCGATTTCTCTCCAAAAGGCGTGCACAAATCCATTTGTATCTGCAATAAAGAAAGGCATCACATCTTTTGATGGTAATACAATGGGTACCGGAGCACTCCACTCGATACCATCTCCGGTTACATAAATTAAGCCAGCGAACTCATCATTCCAGAGGACATGGAAAATCCCATCAGAGTCGACTACGATCACTGGATCCCTTGCCGAGCCAGATTGAGACAGGTTGACAGGATCTGACCAACGATTTGTGGATTGCGCCTGAACTGTGGAAGCAATAATACCGATTGCCATAGTCAGTATCAGGGTTATTCCAAGAATGTAATAATTTTTTCTTTTCCTATCGGTAATGCCGGCTACAAATTCCATTGATTAAAAAATCTCCGTCTCTCGGGTGTCACTGGTTAACTCTGTCCAAAATGCTTTCCATTTCACTTGCCTGTGTAGCCAAATCCCGACGATTATTTTCACCCCACCACCAGGAATAAACTTCCATCTCATCTCTGGCTTCGCTGATCCCTTGAAGCATCCGTTTTGCATTTTCTAGATCGCCTTCCCAGACATATGCATAACCTAATGACTTCCTGATCCCCCGATGGTCTGGATCAATATAAAATGCCCTCTCCAAAACTGTCTGAGCCGTACTGAAGTCTCTGCTTCGCATCGCAATCAAGCCGGAACGGTGTAATGCAGTTCGTTCGTATTGACTAAAAACCAATGCCCGCTTGAATAGAAACTCTGAATGCGCCAATGGAGAAACATCTGGATTGGCATTCCATTGATCCTGCGGCCAATTTTCCAGCTCCCAGTGTGACATCTCAACTGCGCCTAGATTGGCATACCAAATGGATAATAAGGAATTTCGAAACGTGGCAACCACAGAGAAAAAGACAATTAGAACGATGCCCGAAATTATTATTCGCTTAATTCGAGAATCTTCGCTGTGATATCCCGTACACCCGGACTGACCCGTCATTATCAGCGGTTGATCCTCAGTAGTAACGAGCATTATGGCGAGCGCCGGTAGGAGCAGCAGCAAAGGCGTCCCTGTATCCCCATAAAGGGGATCATCCACCAGGCCATGTAACAGCATAACAACAATGCCAACCAACACCGCCTCCGCAAAATAAGTAATTAATGAATCTTCTCTTGCATCCCTTGCTCGCCTGATCAACATCCAGGCGCTCCCCAGAACCACTGCCAGAATGGCAATACCTCCTAAAAGTCCTTGCTCTAAGAATAGATCCAAGTAGAAATTATGACTGTATGCAAACAAGAAATACGGTGTGACCATCATGTATTGGGAATACAAACCGGGGAAACTTCGCAGACCTCCCCCGGTGAATGGATAATCGCCGATCAGTTTGGTTGTGTTTACAGCCAGATCTAATCGGCTCTCACCACTTGGCAACCCTGGCAAACGATCTGCTAGCCCAACAACTCCACCGGGAAATGTCCCTATCACCCATAAAAATGGAATGAGAAGTAGTAATAAGAGGAGGACGAAAACAAGCTGAGATGGTTTTCTTATCCTCACCGACAAATAGACGCTTACTTTCAACAGCACCCACACAGCCATACCTGAAAGCAAAGCAATCCATGCACCTCGCGAGCTGGTCAGGAACAAACCGATCAATACCACCATTCCCATTGCAAGCGAAAGGATCGCTTTGGCTCGATCTCCCTTTACCCAGCTGAAAAGACCAAGTGCAAATGGGATCGGTACCAGGATGGCCAACAAACCACCAGCAATATTTGGAGATAAGGACAGGAGACCGATCGATGGGCGATTCGCCATAATCCAACCTCCGGCGCGATTAATCACACCGAGGTCGCTGGACTGTGTATTCCAATCGTTATTCAGCATAAAGATGATGGCGATAATCACCCCCATAAGCCCAACTAGGCTAGCGACAACCCCCAAATTCTCCTTTGGCTGGCTGACCAATGCTGTGAATACAGCTACTGCTCCGATGATTATCCAGAATTTTCCCCAGGCTGCCTGTCGATCGTAAGCTGCCCATACACCTATCCCTGCTGTAATAACAATCAGCGCCAGTGGAACAATAAATGCGGGTTTTTCAATATTGAGGCGACCTGCTACGATGCGAATCAGCCAGGGCAGCATGACGAGCACGATCAGCCATCCCCCCAATTGCGGCCATATGGTTACAACAGCCCCATATGCAAAAACAATAAGAAGATCAGCCAGTATAAACCAGCGGTTGTTCACCAACTGCTGCATACAGATCAATCAGTAGATTGAAAATCACGCTGCGACTGCCATGCCAGATGCTGGATTCCAACACTCAACGCACTCCTAAAGGTTGAAAAATCTGAAAAGAGCATCTTAACATAGGTCAGCATTGGACCAGGGCGAAAAGCCCATTCTCGCCAGGCTCTTTTTTGCCAGTAAAGTAAACGCTCGGCAGGTAAATCAGGATAATCAAGGACGGTACCTTTATCCATATCAACCTGCTCCCAGCGTGTTCCTGGCCGGAACCAGCCATTCTCGACGACCTCAAAGAAGAAAGGCGTCCCAGGATATGGCGCGGCGACATGGAATAAGGCGATATCTAAGGGCAGTTTCTTCGAGAATTCGATTGTCTCCCGGATCGTATCTTCAGTTTCACCAGGCAATCCAATAATGAAATAACCCCAGTTCTTGATGCCAGCGCTCTTTGCCCAGCGAAGCGCGCGCTCAGCTTTGGCTGGATTGGCGCCTTTATGGGCATGTTTGAGGATCTGCTCATTTCCGCTCTCGATGCCCCATGATATCAACCAACATCCGGCCTGCCCCATCAGCTGCAGCATTTCCTCGTCTACAAAATCGACACGGCTGTTGCACATCCACCTTAGATCAATATCCTCTGCAATCATGCGCTGGCAAAGATCAACCACCTGATCCCGGTTGACGGTGAATAAATCAGCGTACATGTGGATTGTATTGATGCCCAGTTTTTTCAGCTGCCAGAGTTCTTCCATGATTAACTCTGGGGAGCGCAAGCGAGTACTGAACTGGTAAGATACATGCTTAATGCAGTAAGTACAGCCAGCAGGGCAACCACGACTGGTCACAATGAAGGTGAATGGACCCTTGATCATGGGCATGCGGTATTTTTGGAGGGGAAGCAGTTCGTGTCTTGGGATCGGCAGATCGTTCAAGTCCTTAATGAAGGGACGCGGGGCATTCACCACGATCTCGTCCCCAGCTCTCCACGCCAAACCTTTTATCCCATGCAAATCCACGCTCCCATCTTCATTGACCGCGAGCTCGTAGGATGGATCATGTTCTGCGAGTAGAGTCAAAATCTCCGCCGATCTATCACCGATCTTGCCTTCCAAATGGTCCAGCAAATCGCGGATAGACAAGTCGGGTTCTCCAACAAGTACATAATCCAGGCTGGGGAACAGTCGCATAGATTCACGTGGGATGGGTGTGACATG
>SDBT01012677.1_pt1 | contig 13542 bp, 12 predicted proteins | sample 2277101 | NCBI WGS metagenome assembly SDBT01 (sample SAMN10404973, study PRJNA504765) | marine sediment metagenome | isolation source: marine sediment core GS10_PC15, 103 cmbsf | place: Arctic Ocean: Southern Knipovich Ridge | collected 2010
TAAGTATTAAAGTAGTTTATTTTGGACCAGCACTTAGCGGTAAAACTACTTCAATTAAATCTTTATTTTCACACTTTGGCAAGAAAGATGAACTTAGCAGTATTGAAAACACTGTGAACAGGACTCTATTCTTCGATTATGGCACGATTTCTTTTCAAAATGAAGAATGGATTCTAAAAGTTCATATCTATACAACAACTGGGCAAGATTTTTATTTAGTAACTCGTCCTATAACGTTAACAGCGGTAGATGGGATTATTTTTGTTTTAGATTCTCAACAAGATGTTTATGAACGTAATTTAATTTCTTGGAACGAATTAAATTCATATTTTAGGGAATCGTTGAAAGATCTTCCTATTATCATAGCGTTCAATAAACAAGATCTACCAAATAAATTCAATTCAATTCAATTTTTAAATGAAATCAGCTACCAAAAATTTAGAAATGTTGAATCAAGAGTTACAATAGCTCTAAGTGGAGAAGGAATTTTAGGTTGTTTTGAAGATATTCTAAAGTTGATACTTCAAAAATATTATGATACCAAATTTATTTCAGCATTGAATTAAGATTTAGAAGAAATCAGTCGAAATGGGAGATTGAACCTTAATTCTTTTTTGAGAATTATCCTCTAAAATTGAGATTAAAGCTGTTATATTTTGTTTTGTTTCATAAACAATCTCTTTTTCTTCATCCTTTTTCCAGAGACTAAATCCAGTTAAATTTGGGGCAGTTTCAAAAATACCTTCTTGTAATCCAGTTACTTTGACTGTTACTCCCTCTAAATCTTTATTGGAAATATTTTTAATCCTTAATATATACTTCTCTACGTCAGAATCTATTGACAAAACTTTATAGATTTTTTGAAATTTCGAGATACCATCGAACAGTGATGACGCTCCAGACGTTCCCTCTGCAAACAAATCTATACCCTTTTTCCCCTCAGAGATGCGACCCGTGGTAATTGTAATAGGAACATCAAATTTAATCTGCTCCAATCCATATTCAGGTTTTTTTTTTCCTATTATAGATAAAGTCCACTTTGTATACGCTCCATACCTGAAACCAAACTGTTCTTTTTCAGATGGTGACCATAAGTAATTATGACTAGGTTCAGCAATCTCAGGAACTTTCAAAAATAAATATCCTTTCTCTATATCTTTAGTTTTGGCATCTCCAGCTATAGCTGGGGGTAATTCTTCAACCTTCCGACAATTTTTCCCATCTGCCTCACAGTAACAAACTAAATTTGAATGCTGTAACAATCTTACTTCAATAAATTTTAATTCCTCGGAAGTAAAGCTTATTTTAATTGTTTCTCCAGGTTTAAATATATCTTTAGTAAGTAAGGTTGATAATCCCGAAATAGAAAATGAAATAGGATTTGATTTTTTGACAAGTTGTCCTGAATTTCTTGGCAAAATCTCAATATCCTGACTTTTATTGATAATTAAATCCTTTTCTGGATTAATTGGATTTGGTTGTCTTAAAATTAACTTCAAAACATAAATTAAATCTCGATTTCTTATCGTGGGAACGAGATTACTCTTAATCAAGAGAGATTTCTCACGGATATAGTTTCCAGCTTCAAATCTACCTTTACTGAATATTTCTTCTTTCACGACTTGAAGTTCTTTCGCACATGGAGGGTTAGTAATTAATATTATCCCTGTCCATAATAGATCAGTATCTTCTTCAAATGTGAATTTAGCACAAACGTTAAGTTTATTGCCGATATAGACAGAACTTTTATTTAAATCAGTTAACTCTAATTTTACCAATTATAAATAGATTTGATGAAGTTTTGTATATTAATTTTATTAAAAGGAATTTTAGATAAAATCTTAATGTAAGGTTTTTTTAATAACTTGAGTTTTTTTCCAAGTATATCCTAGTTTATTCATGGAATAGATTTTAATTTCAGAGGATTCTTCCAATAATGATTTACCTAAACAAGACGCACAGAGGTTAAGCTCTTTTTTTTCCCCCGTGGAAAAACACATAAACAATTTTTCTTTCCGCAAGCAAATTGCACATCTAATAAATAATCGCACCCAATCTTCATTTATGATATAAAAGAATAAAAATCTATTTATTTAAATTTCAATAAAACTACTATTTTTGGTTTTCTAATTAAGCTTTCAAGGTTTGAATGTAGTTTTAAAAAGGATTTCAGATTATTTTTTTATAAGTTGATTGATTTCGTTATATCTAAAACAATCTAGCACATGATCATTGACTAGACCAATTGCTTGCATATGAGCATATATAATTGTAGGACCTACAAATTTAAATCCCCGCTTTTTTAAATCCTTGCTTATTTGTTCAGAGACTATAGTTTTTGGGGGCAAATCTTCTAGATTTTTGAAGTTATTAATTATAGTTTTGCCATCGACAAATCGCCAAATGTACTTATCAAATGAACCAAATTCTTTTTGAACTTTTAAAAATGCTTTAGCATTCCCGATGGTTGCCCCGATTTTAAGTCTATTCCTAATAATCCCTTTATTAGTAAGTAGATCTTCTACTTTTTGCTCTGTATAACTCGCTATTTTAGTATAATCAAAATTATCGAATGCTTTTCTAAAATTTTCACGTTTGTTCAAAATTGTAACCCAAGATAAACCTGCCTGATTTCCCTCTAATATTAAAAACTCAAAGTGAAGCAAATCATCGTGAACTGGAACACCCCATTCTTCATCATGATATTTCCTCATAAGATCATCGTTTTCAGCCCATTTACATCGAATTACCATTATTTTCCATCCTTATCTTTACATAATGCCCAGGATGACCAAAATGCCCCTAATAGATCAAAAAAATTAGTGTAAAATTAGCTTATCTTAATCTTTATGTGCCGAGATGATCAAATCTGCAAAAAGTTTCATGTCCTTTAGCAACATGTTTAACTTATCTTGAGATTCTCTGCTTAATTCTTCTGATTTCAATAATAACACGGAAATGATATATTTAAAAATGTGAAGCTCAATTTCTTTTCCATCTTCATTACGGCCCTCAAATTTAGCTGAATCTGACATAAATATGTTTTCTCTTACTGTGTTGCAGGCATTAATAAAATCCCTTAAATCTCCTCTTAATGTAAATCCGCTACTTACCCCTTGAACATTGTGAACGATTACATTACCAGAAATATCTGCAATAATAACCTTTGCTTTAATTTCGTCGAGTTGTTTTTCTGCTTTTTCGACATGAGTCTTTAATTCAGCATATTGTGAAATTAATATATCTCTGAAAACTTTTGTTAATTTATCCTGCTCATAAATACTTGTAAGCATAAAGTTAAAATCATAATCTTTAAACATCCCCAAGAAAACTTCTTTTGCTTTCTTAACGTTAGTATCCAAAAGTTCTTTTTGATAATCCTCAACGTCCCATTTATGGAGGAATAAGAAAATTTTGGGTTTCTCATTATTTTTCCTGTATAGGTCTAATAAATTCATGAAATATTCTTTAGCTTCTTCGAAGGCTCCTGGTTCATGGAGCGAAACTATTGGAATTAGAATATCTGTACCCCTGAATATTTCAGGTTTCTCCATATATTCTTTTCTGAATTCTTCTTGCCCTCCAAAGTCAAAAATACCCACTTGTAACCCTAAGAACGGGTGTCTTCTTGTTTCATAAAGTATTGTTGGTGCTAAACCTTTTGTGTCTTCTGGAGTTTTTGCTGCAAACGCAACTGAATAAACACTTGTTTTCCCACAACCCGATAAACCTACGAGTGAAATTTTTATGTTACTTCTACACCTTTATTTTACTTTAGTTTCTAATATTTTTTTATAATTATTCTTTTCATTTAACTTTTTAATAAATCCTATTTGGATGTTTTATATTTCTTGGCAGTAATTTTTAATTTTCTGAAGCGATAAAAGATAATTGAAAGTTCATGTAAATAAACCACTAGACTTAAAAAAAAACATTATTAAATTGAGAACAAGAGACTTTTTTCTTTAAATTTCCCTAAAAAAGAATTAAAAAAATTATAGTTCCAGAGAATAATGAAGATTTAGATGATGAACTTTTTTAAATTTAATTGAGTTGAGAAACAACTAAATAAGGCTAATCAATTACATAGAAGTAAAAGTACTACAAGTCTTCATCAGTATGGCTAGGGTGATAGCCAGTCCCCCACCTTCAATTTTGATTCTTTGAGGTTCTCTCTATCGTAGGCTCCGAACTCCTCTTGAGCAATATTAATCGGTAGCCGATTAATCTTTTCAACCACCTTTGTCCATTGATCAGTGAGGTTTAGGAGGAAAGCGTCAAGGGATACGAGATGTCTACCAAAGGCCACAACCCCAAAGCCCTCCTTAATGTTATACTTACCCATGAATAAATCTTCGAACTTGCCTTCTGGGTGAGGGAAAGATGTGGTGTTCAATGCTTCACATATCCCATAAACATTGAAAAGAGAGTGGTATATCTTGTTGATATCTATAATGCTTGAAACAATCCTGCTATTTTTTAGTCCATGCCACCAAGGCCTCATTGGATCAGGTATCATTCCAAAAATATTCTTTATAGTAAAGGAGGCGTAGTGTTTCAGCTTGGCAAAGCTGATGAACGTCGATCCACGCAGGTCGTAAAGTTTTTTCGGTACCATAGTATAGAGCTTATCTATTTGGACCGGTTTGAAACGTGACTCCACTAACCTCTTAACTTCTGTTGGATCGGCTATCATTTCATTCCAAATCTCATCGGTCACATTGATGTAACTGACATCGAACTCCTTAAAGAGATCCGTGAAACCATATTCGTCAAGGAAGGCTTTATCCATCTTCTTGAGCTGGTCCCAGTACCCTTCTTTAAACCAACCCCAGTCTGGGTTTTCGATGAACCAGTTCCACCCTTCATCCGTAATGAACCATTCCCAGTTGACTTCTTTATCTCCGATGGTGAAGCTCATCTCCTTCTCAAGTAGATTAAATGAATGTGTGTGTGACTCAGTGACCACAATATGGGAGTCAATTGTCTCCAGCATCATTCTCATAGTCTTGGAGTCGATGAAAGCGCCCGGTGCGGCTGACACCCAGTTCGGTTTGATAATGATGGTCTCGGATTCGAGCCAAGGGTCACTCATTATCTGCTTTAATTCATCGGAGTTGCTAACTTTCGCTATAGTTATCTGACCGAACTTGTGATAGGGAATAGACATGTTCAAGACTTAGTTTTTAAATGAATGCAATTAAGTATTTGAATTATTTTCTACTATTTTTTTATAATAATCCAATTCATTTAACTCTTTAATAAAATAGTATTTAGATTATTATTCTTTTGGAAATTATCAAAAAGCGGGTTCTTATATGTTGATATTACCTTAATTGGCGTATTATTAATTCTATTTTAAAATTATGAAATTAAGAATTCTCTATCTCAAGCATTTCCTCGATTTTTTTAATCGCATTTGACGCATAGATTCTTACTACTCGATGGAAATCATTCACTCTTTTTAATAGAGAGCTTAGAGCTTGTTTTCCACCATAATTTTCAAGTAATTTGATTAGACCTAATTTTACTCTAAAATTTTCGTCCTGGTATGTACCTAAATGATCGATAAGGCGTGCTATATTTTTATTCAAGAGTATAATAATATCTTTTTCTCCCTCTCTCACTCTATACCAATTCTTCTGAACTGTATTATAAATGGCATCAATTGCAACTTTTTTTATCAACCAGTAAGAATTTTTGTCTTCAATGATTTGTACTAAATCTTCCAACGATTTTACATTTCCAATTTTTCCAAGAGCTATTATTGTATTCTTCCTCACATCTAAATTCATCGTAGCTTTTAATAAGCCTACTAATGGATCTAAGAATTCATCCTTCCCTATTTCACCCAAGATAAAAGCTATACTTTCTCTAACGGTAATATTATCTGTTTCGAGAGCAGAATACAGAAAATCATAAGAAGGAGAAGGATTATTTACAAAAATCTTCTTTATCGCATCTAAGATGTAGAGTTTCATATCTAAATCCGTATACTCAAAGCTTATATCCTCAATATCTAATATGTTTAGAAGCTCTGGGACTGTTGATAAATCTCCGATCTCCCCTAATGCTTCAATAGCAGCTATACTTACTTCATTATAAATATTATCTAGATTTGTGATTAGTAAATCGGCGGTTTCCTTTAGTTTTAATCTCCCACATAAAATAACAGCATTTTTCTTTACAATGAAATCATCAATTAACAAGTATTTAATTAAATCTTCTACAATTTCACTCTTTAATATTTTTAAAATTGTAATAACAGAATCCATTAATTTTAAATCATCATCTCTTAAATTCAGGGTGATAACTTCTAGTAGAGTATTCTTGTACTGATTTAAACTTACCAAAATTCCAGGGTATTTTATTTTTATGTAGCTAGTGTCTTCGAAAGAGACATTGATACTTGATATCTCATATCCTAATAATCTTAATACTTCCGTATGATGCCTATTTGAGAATTTTTTGTCCTTTAATGTAATTAAAAATAAATTGACTAGCTTTTCTGGCTCTAAACTTAATAATTGAATTGTTACAAAATCCTTAATGGAATGAAACTCATTATCCAATTCATTAATGAAAAGTTTAATTTCAGGTTCTTCAAATCTAGTTTTATGTATTGCTTTTAAAACTGAAAGTTTGATGTCATTATTGACAGGTTTTTGCTCTAATACCCATTTTAAAGGTTTTAATGATTTTTCATATTTGATTCTCCCTAATGCTTTCGCTGCTTCGCATTTTATTTCAATTTTATCATCTGAGACTAATAAATTTTCAAGTGTTTCAAAACAATCTTTTTTTAATTGGTTTGAATGAACACTAATTAGACCCAGAAATTTTACTGATTCTCTTCGTTTTTTATCATCTTTATCTGTTTCAATGATTTCTGTTAACATATTGAAAGAATTTTGGAAACCAAACTCTTCCCGCCTTTGAAAAATTTCTGCTGGCATACCGGTTTTAAGCATGAAACCTAACTATGACATTTCATAATTTATATTATAGTTATTATCAACAAAGATCATAAACGTATAAAAATATTTACAAAAAACTACGATTCTTTCGAATAACGATAGTTTAGAATGGTTATTTGTTTGTTTTTAATAAAATTTAAGACTTTTTCTGCGTGAATTAAAAATAACTCTAAAATATAATCATATTTATATTCGCTAAAATCAAATATACATAATAAAAATAGAATAGGGAAGGTAAAATGACAGTACGTGAATCAATAAATAAAATTAGAGCAAAATTATACGGTGTTGTGACAAACTTTAATGTTGTGAAACTATCTGCAATGAGCATTATAGGAGGATATATTTTGTTGCTAATAATAGGAGTAATAGTGGCGGCGTTATTCGATCCAGACGGATATACGATTTGGGATAACTGGATTTCTGATCTTGGGTCAATAAATCACACTCCAGCTCCGTTTTTGTATGATATCGCATGTATAATCGCGGGAACTATGACTATTCCATTTACTTATTATATGGAAAAATTGCTTGCTCCACTGCCTAAAAGATCTAAACTTAGAGACGTTCATTATTCAAGATTGCGTTTTCGATTAAGTAGTTTCGCTTTTTTGTTTAGTATTATAGGAAATTTTGGATATATTGGAGTTGGGATTTTCAGTGCAGATCGCGATTACGATTTCTTATCAGTGTTAGGACAAGGCCCTCATGGTATTATGTCATATCTTGCTTTTGGTGGATTTACTTTTGCGGCGTTTTTTATGGGCTGGTTAATAGTTTTATATGATACAAAGATACCAAAAATTTTGGGAATCTATGGAATATTTGGACCCTTAATTATAACTATTCTAAATCTAATATATGGTACTCCATTATTAGAATGGATGTTGCTCTTTTCGATATTAATCTGGATTATTCCTCTTTCACTTATAGTGCTAATGAAACCAGAGTTAAATCCAAGCTTTAACGGCAGAAATTGAAATATAATATATTTGATAATAAAAATAAATTCTTTGGATGGATTCAATCCGCAAATATCGGATATGGTCACCCTTATATATGATAAAATCATATATTATAATATGGTAATATCTAATTCAAGTCCGTTAATACATTTAACTCGATTAGGAAAAATAGAATATCTATTTGATTTGGTTAAGAAAATTAAAATACCTGAAGCTGTATTTGTTGAGGTCGTAATACAAGGAAAAAACAACCATTTTTCAGAATCTTTTATAATTGAACGCTTTATTAAAGAAGAGAAAATCCAAGTTATTAAATTAGATCCGTTTGATAGATCCTTTTATCCTCCTTTAGGCAGCGGAGAGCTCGAAGCACTTGAATTAGCGAATCAAAATAAGGAATTATTGATAATAGACGAAAAAAAAGCTAGAAACTTGGCACAAATTCTTAAAATTGAACATCAAACGACTTTAACCACCATTTTTGAATTATTTATTTCTAAAATTATAGATTATTCAGAATATATTTCAAATATAAAAAAATTTGCTGAAGATAGTTGGATTTCAGCAGATGTACTCCAAGAATATATAGAAAAAGGTGAAAAATTTGGGAGATAAAATATCTATTATTTTACCAGATGATTTGAAAAAAGAGATTGATAATTTAAGAGATTTGAATCGTGAAGACCAATCATCTTTCATAAGAAAATTATTATGGAAAAGTGTAATCCACGAAAAGTTTGAAATTGCTTTAAAAGAATACCTCAATAATAAGATATCTTTGGGGAAAGCAGCTGAAAATGCTGGAATATCCATATGGGAAATGTTGGATGAATTAAAAAGAAGAAATATAACATTGAATTATAAAATTTCAGAAGCAGAATTAGAAATTGAAAAAATTTTAAGGAAACATAAAAAAATTTAGATTTTTAATTTTTTACGGAAATTTACCAAAAAAGAATTCCATGGCAGTATTCTCTGCCTTTTTTAATAATTTATTTACAGCAGTAACGGAGATGCCAAAATGTTCAGCAATTTCAGAAGCTGTAATTTTCTTTGGTGATTTAAAATAACCATTTTTTGCTGCATAAAAGGAAATATCTTTCTGTCGTTTTGTAAATTCAGGAAAAGGGATTGCAGATCTCCAAAGACTATTATCAAATTTATCTAACTTATTAACATCAGTCATACCAATAATTTCATAGCTTTCTGTGAATGAAGAGAGAATCTTAAAAAGTTTCTTTATATATTCCGTTTGTGAAATTATATTTATAAGAAGAACATCTTGTGATATATGAATTGGAAACAGAAACGCCCAAGGTCCTGAGTCAATAATAGGATAGAAACCAGAAGATTTACTTTGATCCATGATACAAATAATTTCATTTTCAATTTGACTTAAGAGTTGAAATGATTCTGGTTGAAATTTTTTTTTTATAAAATCTTCGAGATCATCAACTTTATTTTTCTTAAATCTAATTTTTTGTAAAGCAAAAAAATGATTCTGGTCATATTGAAAAGCGTTTAATATTTCTACAAATTCTAGCTCTTGAAATAAATCAGCAAACCCAATATGTTCAAGAAAATTTCCGGGGATTTGCAATCTTATAATTTTCATAATTTGGTGTACTAATTTTTTAATATCTTCTATATTTATTAAAAATCTCAACAGTTTTTATAGGTTGCGAGTGCAACCAGAGAATATATAGGAAATCCTCCTTTATATTATTAGAGGTAAACATTGATTTTTGCAAGAAGTGCAAAGATTAGCAGCACAAGCATATATCAGAAAATTGTATCGATGTTTTAAATTAAGTAATTAGTTAGTTTTAGAAGACGGGGTTATAAATTTGAATTATAGAATTTTATGTTTTTTACCACAAAAACCATATGTTACACCAGCAGTAACAAATTATTCTTCCATAAATTTTAATATTTTTAGCTTTATGATTAGTAAGAGTAAAGAATCTTGTAAACAGGTTTTTGTGTGTAAAAAAAATTATCGTTGTATCCCTTTAGTCATATTTAGGTGAGGTATTTCAAATTGAAAATTTTATTAACAGGAGCATTTGGTAATGTTGGATTAAGTACTTTAGAAGAATTAATTAGTCGAAATCATGACATAAGAGTTTTTGATTTAAAGACAAAGAAAAATAAGAAGCTTGCTAATAAATATAAAAAAGATATAGAAGTATTTTGGGGCGATATTAGAAATTTTAACGATATAGAAAATGCCGTTTCAGGACGTGAGGCTGTTATTCATGTAGCAGCGATCATTCCTCCCCTTGCTGATAAAAAACCTAAATTTGCGGAAACCATAAATGTAGGAGGAACCTCGAATATTATTAAAGCGATGGAAAATCAACCCCAAAAACAAAAATTAGTATTCACGTCATCAGTTGCAGTATATGGTGATCGTCTTGAAAATCCATTAATAACACCCAACGATCCGATCAGCCCTAACCCGGATGATGAGTACGCTAAACAAAAAGTAGAATGCGAGGAAATAATAAAGAATTCGAGTTTAGATTGGGTTATATTTCGGTTAACATATATCGTCTCACTCAATAAGTTACAGATGGATCCTCTAATGTTTGAAATCCCATTAGACACCTGTATTGAAATTTGTGACACTAAAGATGTAGGTTATGCTCTTTCTAATGCAGTTGATCATAATGACATTTGGGGTGAGATAATGCACCTGGCAGGGGGAGAGAGATGCCGGATTTCATATAGAGAATATCTTAACGAGATGTTAAGTATATTTGGAATTGGTCATGATGTTCTACCTGCCGAAGCTTTCAGTACTAAAGGTTTTCATTGCGGATTCATGACAACAACTAAAAGCCAAGCCTACTTAAATTATCAAAGATATACTCTTGATGAATATTTTAACGATGTAAGGAAAAAAGTAGCATTTTCACGATTATTTATGATGTTAGTTAGACCTTTTGCCCGGCGATATCTTTTAAATAAATCTCATTATTATAAAGAATTTTTGAATAATAAGAATCTTCATTCTTAGAGTTTTAATTAAAGATTTTAAGGAATTTCTTGATTTTTTTTCTTTTTTATTTCTCGATTTTTTGATTTGAAAAATTTTTCACAATATATTTGTTGATCATTCATCATCTTAGTTTCTAATGCTCTCCGAAATTTTACAACGATAATATTAAAAATGGTTTTTTAAGTATGCAATTCCCAAAATAATGTTTAATTTGATAAACAAAAAGTATTAAATGTTTTAAAAATCAATAAAATTTAAATTAGAAGTGATTTAATTTTGAAATTTAGAATCAACTAAATGTTGAAATTGATTATAATCAACTGAGGTGGAAAATTAAAAAAGGTGTAAAAAAATGAATAATCAACGAAATGATACAAGTGATAATAAAGAAACTGAACAACTACGGATTGGATTTTATTCTTGCGAATGAGGAATTAACATTCGCAGCAAAATTGATGTTAATGAGCTCGTAGATTATGCTCAGAGTTTAGGGAATGAAATAATAATATCAAAGAAGAATGCTTTTCTATGAACTGAAGCTGCGCAGAATGAAATTATGGCGGATATTAAAGAAAAAAACTTGAACCGAATAGTCGCTGCTGCTTGAACACCACGCACGCATGAACCTATTTATCGAAGCACAATTAAAAAGACAGATCTAAGTCCCTATTACTTCCAGATGGTAAATATACGAGAACATGTTTCATGGTGTACAAAACATAACTCAGAGGCTTTAGAGAAAGCAAAAATTTTGGTCAAAAGCGGGATTGAACGGGCAAAGAACTTAGAAGATATACCTGTCAAAACAGTTCCAGTTAAAAAGGCTACATTAGTTGTTGGAGCAGGAATTGCTGGGATGAATGCGGCTCTAGATCTTGCGAACCAAGGTATTAAAGTATATCTTGTTGAAAAAAAGACCACTATAGGGGGTCGGATGGCCCAATTAGACCGAACTTTTCCCACGGATGATTGTAGCATATGAATTTGCGGCCCTGTGATGCTAAATGTCAATAGAAATGAGAATATTGAGATTTTAAGTTATAGTGAAGTGAAGGAAGTCGAAGGATATGTCGGTAATTATCAAGTAAAAGTTGAAATGAAACCTCGCTTTGTTACGGATGAATGTAATGGATGCGGTGCTTGCGCAGAAGTGTGTCCAACATACACACCTAATTTCTTTGATGAGAATTTAGGGGCACGGAAAGCAATTGATATCGCTTTTGGTCAAGCTGTACCTTTTCTATATGATATAGATAGAGATGTCTGTGTTGAGTGTTTCTCATGTATAGAAGCATGTGAACTAGGCGTTATTGATTTTAGTCAAGTTCCAAAAGAAGTTAACCTTGATGTTGGCTCAATCATTATTGCAACTGGTTGGGACATGTACGAACCATTTGGTGAATATGGATACGGAGAATTTGAAAATGTTATAACTCAAATTCAATTAGAGCGAATGCTTGCTCCCAACGGGCCATTAGAAGGTCATGTAAGGAGAATATCTGATGAGAAAAAACCACAAGAAATCGTATTTATACAATGCGTTGGAAGTAGGGTAACCGAAAGAACGTACTGCAGTGGCGTATGTTGCATGTTAGGTCTGAAAAACGCGAAATTACTAAAAGAAGAATTTCCCGATGCGAAAATTACAATTTGTTATATAGATATAAGGGTAAATGAAAAAGGTTTTGAAGAATATTACCAACGTACCAAAGATTCTGATATTAGGATGATCCGCGGTAAAGTTGGGGAGATTTCTGAAGATCCTGATACAAAAAATATTAATCTTCGCGTGTATTCATCGCTAACTGACGAAATCATTAAAATAAGTGCTGACTTGGTAATACTCTCTTCAGCGGCACTCCCTTCAAAAGGTACGGGCAAGATTGCTAAAGTATTAAACCTTGACACTAATACATATGGCTTTCTTACAGAATCTCACTTTGGTTTAATGCCACAAGAAACTAAAACAAAAGGGATATTTATAGCTGGCTTCGCACAAGGACCAAAGAATATAGCATATTCGGTATCTCAAGCTAGAGCAGCAGCAAGTAAAGTAGCTGAATTAACCGCACCTGGAGAAATAGATATTGAACTGATTACTGCTGATGTTGTTAGTGAATATTGTATTTCATGCAGACGTTGCGAAAAAGTATGCCCAAAGAATGCAATTAAAATCGATAAGGATATTGGAGCTTTTGTAGACACAATAAACTGTGATGGATGTGGTATTTGTGCTACGTGTTGTCCTACTCAAGCAATAGATATATTGTATTATCGAGATTATCAATTATTTGCTGAAATTACTGGTCTTCTAGGAGGTGTATAATCAAATGGAAAATAAATACCAGATTATTGCGTTTGCTTGCCTGAAATGAGGATATAGTGCTGCCGACTTAGCAGGTGTTTCTCGGTTGAAATATACTACTTCAGTGAAAATAATCAAAGTGCGATGTACAGGAAGAGTGGATTTAAAACACATTCTTTACAGCATTATGACGGGAGCTGACGGCGTTATGGTAGTAGGATGACGTCCTAACGAATGCCAGTATAAACAAGGAAATTTTTCCGCACAAAGGCATGTAGACTTTGCAAATAG